>JACCDO010093081.1_pt1 | contig 11675 bp, 9 predicted proteins | sample 7446101 | NCBI WGS metagenome assembly JACCDO01 (sample SAMN15323440, study PRJNA562643) | freshwater metagenome | isolation source: river surface water | place: USA:Blue River Watershed | collected 2017-08-16
AAAAAGTTCAAGTCTTGCTTTTTAAAGCAGATTCATTATACTCAATTAGTCAATACGAGTCAAAAAAAACGACATATTTTTTTTCAAAAATTAAACACTAAGATAATATGATATATTTCAAGTTGCGGTGATAATTATACTTTTTTAGTTCTAGAAGTAATAAAAGGACTAACTTTTTTTTCTTTTGTACTTTGCTTAGAAACAGAATCTACAATCTTTGAATTTGATTCACTAGCAGCATCACTAAGCCCTTCGGACACTGGAGATGTTGTATCGACTTTGAAACGGCCAGATCCTGTGAATGCTCTAGATGCAGCTCTTTGAACAGTTTCCTCGCAAGACTTCTTACAAGATTTCTTGGCTTGGCTTTGTTCAAACTTCCATTTCTTTCTCACATCTTTCTTGTGCTTGATTTCTGATTTAACCATCATTTCACCAAGATCAACCATACGAGCCAATAGGTCAAACGCTAGCTTAGTTTCTGTGCTTCTGATAGACACATACGCTTTGATGAGTTCAACCAATACATCGTTTTGTGAAACCATTTCGATTAATACATCACGTTGGGATGATGAATCGAGACCTTCTGATTCTTGACTAAATTCCTTAGAATTCTTTGACATAAAAAACTTCCTTCTAGTAGGATTTCTGATAAAACATTCTGCCATAACAGAACGAATTATTATTAAACTACTATGTATTTCTAGTCAAGTATTTTTTTATTTATTTCTACCAATCCGATCCAACAGCTGCTACCCAATTGCTTCCGTATTGGTTTGTAATTGTTGTTACCTGCTCTTGGTGGTTGTTTTGTTGGTTGTTTTGTTGGTTGTTTTGTTCCTGTTGGTTTTGGTTTTCATTTGCTAAACGCCATATTCTCAAACGCTTACTTTGATCACTATTTGCATAGTGCACCCATTCTCTCAATTCAACATAGCCCATGTCTTTCAAAATCTTCTTCATTCTGTTCTGATCGCTAGATGTCAAACTGCCAACTTTCAATTGAAGGGCATCAAATAATTGAGTCAAGGTGAATCCATGCTTCTCACCGAACTTGGCATCCCCAGTTGCCACCCAACGCTCGACATAATCACTCCATGGGTCTTGGCGTTTGAATTTCTCATTTACTACATCAGACTTTTCTTGTTCTACATCCTCAAGCCACCATTGTTCACCTGCATAAAACAAAGAACAGGCTTCTGCCCAAATCATATCTCTGTTTTTCTTAATATAATCCAAATCAATTTTAAAATGGTCATCCACTTCTATTGTCCAAAAACGACGAGCCCCCGTTGGATCATTCAAAAATTGATCCGAATTCGTTGTACCTACTAGCACAGATGGGCGTCTTGCAGTAATTTCTGTTTGTCTGTATGGGGGTCTAAAACGCTCTGCTCGTCTTGTGATAAAGCTTTTCAAAGTCTCAATACTAGATTTTTTTACCAAACCATCAAACTCACCAAATTCAATCATCCAGTAATTTAACAAGTGGATAGATGCATCTTTTTCGTTATGTTCGATACTCTGAAGAGAGTCTGAGAACAAAATTGGCGTTGGACACATTTCTTTGAAAAAAGTAGATTTACCTCTACCTTGTCCGCCCTTGAGAACTAACAAAGTATCGATTTTGTCATTCAAAGTAGGATCGCCATCATCTTTCAGCCATTGTAGAGGTCTTGCTACACATGAGATTAACCATTTTCTCATATAAGTATAATACACTTGAAATTCGTTGTGTCCTCTTGTAATACCTAATGCTCCCAATAAGTCCCCAACCCTATCATGCCCATCCCATTTTGGAACACTGACAAGATAGTCGTAGATTGGGTTGTAAATGTTCCTAGAACACAACTCTTTGATCTTATCTTGAATGTCATCTTTAGGAAATTGAATTCCATAAAATCGTGTAATGTCAGTTCTTACTTTAGTATAGAACTCATCTACAATCTCTTTACCATCAAACTCATTCTTGAACCCTAGTACATTTCTCCTAAACTTGTCCTTATAATTAACATCATTTAAGAATATGGTCTCTAAATTAACAAGGTCTTTTACAAACTCAGGCTTTGCATTTTCCCCACTGCCTTTGATGATAAACTTGAGCATACTCTTAACATCGTCAGCAGTTTTAACACTTGGATCAATCACCTCGGGAATCAGAGATTGACTTTGATATCCTTGCAACTGAGTATTGTAGCTTTGTGGTTGGATCACTTGTGGTTGTACTGGAGTGGCTTTTTTGCTTTTAGATGTTTTACCTTGTTTCTCACCAGCTGCTGGTTTAACACTAGCGTTGATAGTAGAGTTTGATGCAGGGTAATTATTCAAATTGTTTTCTAGATTCACAAGCCCAGAGTTTGTATAACCACTGCCCAATGAAGGCATCGGTCCATTCGCAGGTCTTTGCTGAACTTGGTTGATATTTTCTAATTGACGTGGACTATTTGCAATAGCCTTATCATAGGTTTTCATGTAATCAACGGACGCCAATTTCCAAGCTCTACCTGCAGGTGATGATATAGCATTTATCTTTGGATTAGGCGAAAAGATGCCTTCGGATGCATCCAATATGTGCCCATAGGTACAAGCCCCATAACCACTTTCTCGGCTATTGATCATACCATTCCAATGGTTCTTCAAATCGCTAGCACTTGTTTGTTTATATTTCTTTTTATCCCAAGATGAAAATTGTTTAAATAGCTCAAACCCTCTATCTGGAAAGTCTTTTGTAATCGCACAGATATTTGTGCCTAGTGCTCGCCAAGCTTCGTAAGGAAGAGAAAGCCCCTTCTCTCTCGCTTCTGTGAGCAAAGGATCGTCATATAGAGCAGCAATTGCTCTGCTATAAAAAAACTCTTTCTCTTCTTCATCAGTAAAATATACTTCAAAACGTTTGCTATTGTTCTGATTGGACTTATCAGACGCTTTGAAATAATCCAATAGGTCTATCTTGTCAAAGCTGACAGGTAAAAATATTGGTGTATTATGTAAATTCGTTCCATCTTCCTTAATGCATCTAGGATGTCTCTGTAGAGAGAATGGATGTGATGGGCTAGATTCATCAAAACTACCAAATGGTAGAGTATTGGTATTTGCTACAGTTTTCACAAATTCTTTGTAGCTAGATGTATAGTCGCTTGTGCTCACAGTTCTCAGTGTAGTATCGGTTTGAGTTGTGATTTTCAAAGGGTTGGCAGAAAACACAAAACGGATACCATGTATGGTTGGATACCAAATCGCCTTAGATAATATAGGGTGCAATTTTATCACTTCCGCAACTTTATCTAAAGGATCAGACCATTTTTCTTTCTGTCCTTTTGCTCCAAAATCATAATCCAAGAAAGTGTATTCCACAGAGATATTGAAGAAACCATCAAGGCATTGTAGTGTTTCATTCTTCACTCTAAAATAATGATCCATCACATTACCATTGTTCACACGCCTAAAAACATAAGAAGTGTAATGTAAAGGTGTGTTTAGGTTTTTATGCAGATGCTTGATAAAATCGGCATCATCCGATGATTCATTATATTTAAATATCTCACCATTTTTACTCAAGGTGCTAAAACTGACCTTGCTAGACAATGAATTGATGTTTTCACTTGGTAGGTGATATGGGGTTAAAAGTTTGTTACTGATTTGCATTCATCATACTCCACACCGATTAAGACAATAGGGTAAAATGTTTTTATACTACCAATTTCGTTTTGTCAAGTTTTTATTTTGTCAATTTGAAAAGAAAAAAACTGAACCCCATCAATACTAACATTATTAAGTTTTCAAATATTTTTTGACAAAAAAACGGTTTTCAAAGATTATATTTTCTACTAAACTTGTTTTATAGCAAGCGTGTTTAATAGATAAAAGGTTTTTTGATGTCATGAAAATACTAGGAATCAGTACTACAAGTCACACACCAAACGAAGAACATCCGATGCAATCAACATCAGTAGTTGCATTACAAAGTATTCTAAGTATATGCTCCAATTTAGATAATGTTGAAACAAAATACATAGATGCCCATAAACTACATATTGTGGAAAATTTATCATGTTATTCGACAGACAAATGGAACTGTGCCGATAAAAACGCAGGACCATACAGGTGTTGGGCCACCAAGCTATCCGTTGAAAATCCTAAAGAATATGGTGGAGTGGATGAGATGCCTTTGATCTATGATGCGATCGAATGGGCGGATGCTGTAATCATCGCAACGTCAGTTCGTTGGATGAATCATAGTGCCGTACTCCAAAAAATGATAGAACGAATGAATACACTAGAGAACAGGCATTCTGTTTATGGTGAGCCAAACCCCCTGGCAGGCAAAAAAGCAGCATTCATAGTCACAGGGGCTCACTATCAAACTCAAGAAGTCTTTGCTCGACTAGTTGAAGTATTTGAACAACTAGGATTCACAACTCTGAGTGGGTATGGGGGCTTATCTTGGCAAAGATATCAAAACAGAAGCTCCGAACAAGACGGCAGTAACACGCCATACTTATGGAAGTATCTACAAACAGAAGAGGCTATGGTACAACTTGAGAGTCTCTTGAAATTCTTAGATATATATTGATTTGGTTAACTTCCTATCTGCATGAATCAATCATTAGTCGTCATCTTCATCATAACCAAGATCATTGTCTTCATTTTCTTCATAATACAGCGAACGGTGCTTAGACTTCTTTCCGAACTTGTGTTGCACATAGTAATCATCATCGTCTTCATGATCGTAGCTATCATCGTCTTCATCATTAAAACTGCTATCATGTGCATCATTATAGCTGTCATCGCCTTCATAATACTCATCGTCTAGATATACGAAATCACCGTCAACTAAATCGAAGTTGTCTTCATCTTCATAATATTCGTCGTTATTGTAGTTATCTACCTCATCTACATCATCTTCATCATATGATTGATCAAACTCATTGAATGAGTCTACATTAATAGAATCGTACAGACTTGAGTCGATCTCATCAATAGGATCATCATTCCTGGATATTGGGAGCTTTAGGTGGCGTCCTAGTCTTTCTTTTGGCATTTTCTACTCGCTTTATTTAAAATTTACTTACAAATTTATTTAATAAACTATAAAATAAAAAGCAAAGAAAAAAACAAAACTTTTTAAAGGATTTTAAATTATGCCTGACAATAACCAAAATATATTAAACAACCTAGCTAACAATACAGGTTTCCTCGTAACCAGTGCATCAGACATGAAGTTGGCTATTCAAGATGTGAAACCTTTTATTCCTCAATTTCTTTCTAAAGTCCAATTGTTATCAACGGCAAGCCCAGCAGCTGGTCAAATATACATGAGGATTTATCAAAACATGAACGAATTTGTGGCTTCAATCGAAAATAAGGCAAGTGCTTTACAATCAAATGCTTCTGAGTTATTACAGGTCATAAATAATGATTTGATCGCCAGCTATAATGAGCTGTCAGCAAGCCAAGTTTCTTTAAATACTCGTATTAATGAACTAACTACTCAAATTGCGAATTTAAACAGTCAAATGCCCAAATACACGACTGAAGATAAACAACGAATTCAAAACCTCATCAATCAAGCTACAAGAGAGAAGTCGGATAAACAACAACAACTGCGAGACTGTCAAGTATCACTCCAGTCTTGCCAGTCAGCTCTCAATAGTATAATAGGGCAAATCAAAGCAATACAGCCATCATACAAACTAAGTGGGCTATCGCCATCTGCCGTCAATAACAAAATACTTGCTCTAACATCTGGTATTCAACTGATAGTTGCTCAATCAATTACTTCGAATTCAGAATTCCGAAACAACAAGTCAATGTCCGTAATAGAGGATAATGAAGTAAAACTTGTCCTAGAGACACAGCTAAAACAGCAATTTCTCATTGATAATGGTATTCGTAAAAGTGCTTGGGGTTATATTCAAGGTGATATGATGAGTATACGCAATGCATTCAATAAGTTGACAGATGATATATTTCAGGCTCTTACAAATGCGAGAAATTACTCAAACATTATCCAGAATGCGTATGTCCGAGAATTAGAGAATCAATATTTAGTACTAGGGCGAAATAAAGAAAACTTACAAAACAGGGTGGCATCTCTCGTTCAACAAGTTAAAACCCTTCAACAAAAAAAAGAACAAGCTGTAAGTGATGCAGTTTATAAACAACTAGAAGACAATTTGAATTTGTTGAACAAAGAACTCCAAAAAACAATCGATGATTATCGTAAGTGCCAAGCAGATCTTGCTAAATGTACTGCCGATCGCCAAAGAGCAAACAACGACCTTAGAAACTTACAAACATCTTCAAGTCTTACACCTGTAGATAACTCCAGTCAAAATCAGGTAACCAGCGTTCGTTCAGATGGAGATGCCTTAAAGTTAACAGACAGTACAAGCCGATCCACAGCTTCTACAGAAGCTCGTATTGATAGCTTGCAACCATCCGGTCCTCAAACACCATCTCAATCCAGTAGTCCTCAGGCTCGATCACTGTTGACTAACAGGGATTCAAGTAATCGTATATGCATACCAGAAGCTCAATATAAAGCAATGTTAGCCCAAATCACTCAATATCAAAATGAAATAAATATGCTCAGAAGCCAAGCTAACACTTTCCAAAAACAAAGCCCAAGATCAACACAAACAGGTGATCAACAAGGGTTAAATACATCAAATTATTCTTACAGTACCCCATCAACTAACATCAAAATGAGAAAATAAAACAAAGTTTATTGATTATTATCCCAAAATACTTTCAAATGCCCTACCCTATGCTTTTGTGTTAATTTACGTAATGCCTGACATTCAATTTGCCTAATTCTTTCACGAGTCAAACCAAATATCTTACCAACCTCTTCTAATGTGTGATCGTTTCTAACACCTATCCCAAACCTTAAACGAATTATCTCTCGTTCTTTCTCACTTAAAGTATCTATGACTTTACTCACTTCTCTTTTAAGTATTTCTTTATCGTTTTGGTTCATAGGCGAATAATCATCGTTTTCCTCTAGAAAATCTGCCACAGTACTGTGATCATCTAGTCCCGTTGGTGTTTGAATTGATATAGGAGCTTTGCCTATTGTCATGACTTTTTCAACTAAATCAAACGGAATCTCTAAATACTCAGATATCTCATGGGCAGTTGGCAATCTATGTAACCTATTTTCCAACACATTCCTTGCTTTTGATACTTTATTAACAGTTTCTATCAGATGAACAGGTATTCTAATTGTTCTACTTTGATCTGCGATTGCCCTTGTAATTGCCTGCCTAATCCACCAAGTTGCATAGGTGCTAAATTTAAAACCACGTTCATGCTCGAACTTCTCTGTAGCTTTGATTAGTCCTATGTTACCTTCTTGTATTAAGTCTAGAAAATGCATACTTGATCCCAGGTATTTCTTCGCTATACTCACAACCAACCGAAGATTGGCGTTCACCAGTGAGTTTCTCGAATCAATCAAATCTTGTTTATGATCTGCCAGCTGCATCACGAGATTTCTAAATTCGTCTATACTCAAACCATGATCTACTCTAGATACAACCTTTTTCATTTGATTTTTTAAAGATATTATCGAACTTCGCTTTGTCTTCCAGACCTGTTCACTACAAAAAACCCAATCGGGACGGACTTCATTGTTTATAATACTATCTAAATCACAATCAATAGACAAACAAGTTTCTTGTATTGCTTGATTGAACTCATCATAATCGTCAATAATTTTGTTCATGTCATCAATAATCTCTTCATATATAGACCACTGGATATTAACTTTATCTATCTCTCGTTCAAGAGCAATAACATATAAACTATCAGATAATTGTGTTTGTTCTCCACTTACTTTATCACTCTTTGCCTGTTTTTTCGTATATTTAGATTTGTTTTTTACAATTGTCTTTATCTTCTCAGATAGTTCTTCCATTTTCTGTAATTTACTTTTATCTCGCTCTCGCTCATCATTTGGCTCATCATCATCAAGCATTGCCATGTGTGTTTCAATCACTTGTCTCATGGTCTTTTGACCTTCTAAAACTTTTTGAGGAATATCAATGATATAATTTAAAGCATACTCTGAAGTCAGTAGGAGAGACCGAATACTCTTTTTTGCTTTTTGTATGCCAGATGCAAATTTAATCTCATCTTCATGTGTTAACAAAGGCACTGTTCCTATGCTGCTTAAATATATTTTTACCGAATCAATCTCAGATTTCTGAGGGTGATTATCAGGAATTTTATCTTGAGTATCATCCAAATCATCCTGTTGATAATAATCCTTTTCAAAATCATTTTTCTTGGATACCTTCGTTTGATCGGTTTTTTTCTTATTTGTCATAACAGAACCTTTTTGTTGAAAAACATTACACAACAAGTTCAGGAGTATATTGTTTTTTTTACTTACATCAAATGTTTATTTGTTTAATAGAGATTATTCTCTTTATTTAAATAATATATTTTAGCTACCTAACACAGCTTGTACATTCGCAAGATTCACAAGTGCATTTCTGCCCCTTGCCATCTTGACACCCACAAGCGTTTACTTGTTCTCTGTGTGCTATTTTTAATCCTAGATCACAAATACATATATCAATAGGTTCAAATGGAATCGAACTAGACATATCTGGATTATTATTGTATTCTGGTGAGTTGTTCGTAATAAGCAAGGTATCACTACTCGTTGTTTCACTATCAATTATTACAAACACAATTGCAGACATTATAAGAGCATATATAAATGCTAGTTCAAAAGTAATAAGGTAACGCTGTTCTTTCATTTTTTCTTCCTCTGTTATAACTCAAATATTGGGATACCTAAAGTATTGTCTTTCTCAACAACATTCCAGTTCTCCACATATTTACCATCAAAATAGGCTAGAGCTTCATAGTCTTTGAGTGGAGTTTTGTTCATTGCTGTAAAAGACTCTTTAGGAATATCTTCACCCAATATTACTCTAGCATAAGCTTCGCCTACAATATTTTGAACATTTTCATAGAAAAATTGCAAGTCAATATACTTCTTACCCATGTATTCCACTTTTGTTTGGAATTCATAAGACATCAGGTCAATAACTAAAGGATAGGCCATGTTTGCAACTTTTGCATCATTGAACATCTTTCGGTAAGAATCAATAAATCTCTTCTCCCAAGTAACACCAACATAGTAAAAACTCCTGTTGGAGTAGTGCATACCTATCCCCTTAGACTCTCGTTTCAAGTCTTTAGAATTGAACAGGAAATTCCTGAAATCTTTCAATCTCGTAGGCTTCCTATATGACAAATCTTCTGTATTGAAGCGTGTGTCAACGACAAACATCCTATCGTGTAACATATCTGACAACTTGTTATCAGACCATAGTAGAGTATTGAGGAACTCCTCATATAGCACAATATCTCCAACTTGGTGTTTGGATTTTTCTTGGATTGTATTTATGTCGAATGTTGCTGGGGTGTCTATGATGCCTTTGACAAGTGTTGTAAACAAATGATCAATTCTTTCTAGCCCATTATTCTTGATCAATAAGAAATGATTGATTTTCGCACTATCATTCCTGGTAAACATCCGCCTAATCGCACTAAGCATGACCTTTCGTCCTATAAATCCATATTCTTTGTATTTTGCATGGTTACTAGGCAGTTTAACAACTAAGTCGGACATATAACTATCAAGCACCCTAGGCTTACCATTATTAACCCAAACATGATAACAACGTTTGATTCCATCCTCAAGCTGACTTCTAGAATAACCATGCCATTTCTTGTTATATACGGCATCTGGAACACTAATCACTCTGATTGGAGTGCGATTTACCTGGATGGTATTGTTTACTTCATTCATTTATTTTTTCCTTTTAGATGTTATGAGGTTCACAATATAGGCTAAGGTCTGTCAGCACAGGTATCCATCTCTCACAGCCAATAGCTCGTTTAAAACAAGCCAAAGGTTAGAAACAAATTCAAAACTCACACCCAAGAGCACATGTAGAAAATTGTCATCAATTTACATAATACTTACTTTTTTTGATTTTATCAAGTAAAGATTCTGTTAAAAACATCGCAAAATAAAAAAAATGTATTTGTCTAATTCGCTTATGTAATGATTAATTGCTATAAGTGTTGTTTTTATGTTTAAATCTGATATCATTAATTAAAAATGAAAGGTAAATATATGCTTGCTCTAGGGTCTGAAATTACCCCTTCAATCATGACAATAGATAAAAATCAGCTGTATGCGATTCTTATTTCAAATTTTCTATCAGAAAAAGAATGGTTAGATTTTTACCAAGCCCCTTTGAGTGTTGGTAACAAAATTCTTGTTGAAGAGTTTTTGTATAAATGTGATCTGTCACGCTATGGAGACCTATATGCTGTCCTAGATCAATATATCCCAAGTATAATCCAATATCGTTTAGAATCCACAATCTTATCCCCTAAAAACAATTTAGATATGTCACCAGACGACTTATGGATGATTATAGTAAAAATAGTCCTTCAATCCAATCAAGGCTGGGAAAATATTCAACATATTCTCAATAAGATTAACTATCAAACTATACCAATTGCATTCCCCAAGTACATAATGATTCCATCAGAGATAGCAAAGAGCCTACAATATACGATCAAACAGAAACTAAAGGATGTTAAGATATCTAATCAGGCTAAAGCTGATTTACCATCTAAAATAAGCTATTACCCAAAAAGTATTTCTCAAATATTACTACAAAGACCAACAGCTAGTATTGTAAAAGATTTGTTGGCTGACATTATCAATGTTATTGTAGCTGATTCTGGCCGACAATCTTGTCTTTATTCTACTCGATTGATTAGCACAGATAATCAACAGAAACTGTTAGAACCTTTGCTCAGGCAAATGTTTGACATCATCAATTTGAGTATCTTGTTATTTGTAGAGAAAGAAATAGATCCAATTACTATTATCCACCGAAAAAATATGCAATTAGCCTTTGAAAAGCTTGGAGGCATATACACAAAACCAAACCATTTCAATCAGTTTTCAGGCTTGAAGTCGGGTTACTCAAACACAAACCTATCCACACCTCTATCGACACAAGAAGAAGATCACCAAAACATCCAATCGTTAAGTGAACAAACAAATATCAATATTCAACAGAAGTCAAAATCCGTACTGAAAAATGATGGTGTGCAGAAGGCATTGTTAGGCGGAGCTGCTATCGGGCTCACTTATTTTCTTTTGAATTCAAATAAAAAAGATGATGAATATGATGATGAAGACTAGTCCATCTCTACAACTCTTAACACAATCCTATTATTAAATCTTTTCTTAGATTGATCTGAATTATCTACAATAGGCTTAGAGTATCCATATCCTATTGGTTTCAATATGTCTTGATTCACACCTCGTTGAGCAAGCATATTTTTAACAACATTCGCACGATCTTGCGTAAGCTCAAAAGCCATAACTTCGTCTAGAGAATCATCTACATGACTTTCAATTTGGACTTTCTTGATCTTAGGATTCTTAAGCAGGGCATCAGTTAAATTATCTAATATTTCATTGCTCTGTGGCGTTACTATGTTTGACTTCTTCTTTTCAAAATAGAAGTTTCCTTTTGCAAATAACTGCCCATTCAACATATATACACTACTAGACAGTTCATTGTCATCAGGGCAACCATCGGAGTCTTGGAATTTGTCTATGT
>JACCDO010598326.1_pt1 | contig 11675 bp, 13 predicted proteins | sample 7446101 | NCBI WGS metagenome assembly JACCDO01 (sample SAMN15323440, study PRJNA562643) | freshwater metagenome | isolation source: river surface water | place: USA:Blue River Watershed | collected 2017-08-16
CAAATGAATATTTTATGAAAATGAAAAATAAAAATGACTGGAATTTAGAACAATTAATTTTATTTCATTTAAACCAAAATAATGTATTACATCTTGTTAAAGAATTTCCATATGTTATGTATAGTGTGAGAAATATAAATGGAACTACAAGATGGTCTCACGGTTATTATTCAAATAAACATAATTATTTTATAAAATATAAAAGTGAATATGATAAATCAAGTTATTATAAAAATATATTTCAAGAATCTGGATTAACAATTGATGAATTTTATAAAAAAATTATATCTGCATAAAATTATTTATATTTAAAAATTGAATATAAATATCTGTGTTTGAAATATAAAAAAGTATATAAATTATTTTATTAATTAAGTCCTACAGAATCTAATGCTTCTTCTATACTTTGTCCAGTTGTTGACTGATTTTCTAATTCAATAGCTGATTCAATTACCTTTTTGTATAAAAGAACTAGCTCAAAGTGAGTTTTTAGATTGTTATTTACACTCATTTTTGTGATTATTTTTATTTATAAAATATTTGATAAATTTAAGATTATTAAATTTTTCATTTTTTTATTCAAATTTAATTTACATATTAATATCCAATTGATTCAAGAGCTTCTTCAACAGATAATCCCGAATCTAATAATCTTTGTACCATTTTCGGATTCTTTAATTCCGTTTTTAAATTTTGATTGAGTTCATTTATTTTATCTAAAGATTCAAATAGTTCTAATTGTTTGTTAATATAATCATATATATCTTGTAAAGTATATTCAATCATTTCTTGTTTTCTAAAACTAAATTTTGTTTGCTCTTTTGTATATTTAATATATCTTTCTTTATTGGATAATTTAGGAAATACTTCCAATTCTTTATATATAACTTTATATTTTCTCTTTATTTTACCATCAATATCTATATAAGTTTCATTTATAGGATATTTAAATTTTTTAATATATCTTCCATCATCTTGTAAATCATATTGTTCAATATATGATTCATCAAATTTAAAAACAATTTCTTCTTCTTCTACTTTAATTTTTGTATAATCTGAACGGTCTTTTGTACAACCACTCTTATTTATCCAAAAAATACCTGGTTCTCTTGTCATTTGATTTATTATTTCTAAGTCGTTTTCATAATTAACATCTTCTTCCAATAAATTATTCTCTTCAAGATAATCTGCATAAGCTTCAATTAATGTGTGTTCTTCAATTTGAAAAATATCTTCATTGATAATTTTTGCTAAAATAAATAATGGAAAATAAATTTGATGATAAGGTACTTTTGATTTTAAAAAAATCTTCTTTTGATTCATTAAACTCACAAATAATAAATCTTTATCAAAAAAACAATCATTGTCACTTGTATTTGATACTATATATGCATATGTTTCGTTATTTGAATTTTCAATTTGCATGGCTGCTTCAATAACATTTTTAAATATTATTAAAGCATTATGATGTATTTCCATCTTTTGTTCTATTGTAAACTGTTCCATTTTTATTTTTTTTTAATTAAAAAAATTAATATATAATTCATATAATTAATTTTTATTCATTTTTTTATTTATTTTATTATTTACGTTAATAATAATTCTGATAAATAAAACAAAATAAACAATTGTTTATTTTATTTATTTAATATTTGTCTACAGAACGCGAAAATTCCAATTATTGCTATTTTTATAATTATTTATAGATAATATTTACATTTAGGTAAAAATAATAAACGTATCAATATCCTATAGCTTCTAAAGCTTCTTCAATAGACACTCCATAATTTAATAATCTTTGAAGATTTTTAGGATTCTTTGATTCAAATTCAATTTCTTCATTTAATAATTTTTTATTATCTTGTATTTCATAGATATTAATTTGTTCATCAATAAAATTTAATATATCATTTAAAGTGTATTCTGTAAAATTCTTTTTTGTATGGTCAAATTTGCTATTTTTCTTCATAAAAATATAGGGTCTTTCGTCTTCTGAAAAATCATATCGAATCCGTCCTTCAGATTCATTTTCAAATAATTCAATTATTTTATCTTTTTCAATTCGAATGTATTTACCGGAAGTAAGAGTATATTTATCAATAACAGAATCTTCAAAATCATAAATCATATTTAAAGGAATCTGTTTTTTAACAGAATTTCCAGAATGTTCAAACCAAAATTTAGGTTTTTCATTTAACATTAAATTCATAAAATAAACCTTATCAATAACTATACCTCGTGGACAGCATATTTTTCTTTCTTCTACAAGTAAAATATTCATCTCTAAATATTGAAGATAAGGAGAATATATTTTACAATCGAAAGTCATAAAATTTTTATTAATGATTTCTGAAAGAATTAACATAGGAAAATATATGTGATTATCATTTAATTTTGTTTTTAATATAATCTCTTTTTTTCGCATTAAATTATAAAAAGTATGATTTAAACAATTGAAAAATATATCTTCATTATGAGAAAAAGAAAGTATATATCCATAATATTCACTATTCTTATTCCTTCGTGATTCGCTTAATTCTAATTCAATGGCGTATTCGATAATTTTTTTATATAATTTTAAAAATAATATATGAATAATTATTTTTTGGTTCATTTTTATTATTAGTTGATTAATATATAATAATTATTTTAAGTTGAATTAAATGATTATTTTAAGTTGAATTAAATGATTATTTTAAGTTGAATTTTTTAGTGACTAATTATTAAAAAATAAATTAATCGTGATTTCTGAAGCATAATTAAACAAACAGAATTATAAATTATTTTATTAATATCTGTTAATTTTAATAATGCTGACTTTATTTAACGATATATCTATTCATCCGCTATTTGTTCATCGCCAATTTAATCATAAAAAATATAAATAATTATAGATTTAATCATCATTATATAAAATATATATTAATTAATATGCATATTTTATCTATTTTTTTTATATGCAAAATATATATATACAATAATCTATGATAGAATAAATCATAATATATTTACTTTTTATATCTAGGTCGCGATTTAGGGTCCGGATGATCCGCGCGAAAATCGCAAGAGTACATATATATAATCTTATTCAAAATATATACAATAATTATATGGTAAAATATCATTTATTGTCAATTTTGCCGCCCGGAGCATTAATGAAGAAAAACTTTAGTTTTTCTGAATTATGCGGAGGCCATAGTTAATTATTGAAGATTATTATAGTGTTCTTCATCATTTTTTGATTTTTATTGGTATTTTTTTCTTCCCGTTAACGGGTTCTTTTTCCCTAAAAAGAAGGGGTTAAATTATGCGTAGGCCATTGTTCGATTGATTGATAATTAATGAGAATCATTAAAAAACATATTGATAGACATTTGCAAATAAAAGGCTATCTAAGTTGCTTAATAACTTCAAAAAAAATATTGACAGCTCTATGTATAATATTTTAAAATTCTATATATAAATTTAAGGTAAGTATCCTAAAATGACAACGATAGGAGACATTATAGGCGAAGAAGGGCAACTTGAATGGGGTTATGGATCGAGTCCTTTCATAAGAAATTGTAATCCCATTGATCACCGGTACTTCGTTACCAGTGTTCCGATTGAAGGTGCACATAATCAGGCTGACGCGCGTGAACTCGATGTTCACATTTTGCCTGATGAAGAAAGAGGAAATCTTCTGACTCTAACGTATACAGATCATAACGGTATTACAAGGGGTATGGTCTTCAACAATTTAGAAGATAACGATTTTAGGGTTCATGTTTCTGATCGACCTAGTAGCGTAGGCCCTTACCCGTGCCATGATGTTTTTTTTTCGCATCTGGATTGTGAGTGGGTTGATGTTCCGTCTGAGGTTTTGAACCCAAACGGAAGCTCGGTCTGGTCAGGACGGATTGGAGGTGTGGCTACCTACATTGCTTTACACTCTGCATAATTATTTATGCCCGGGATTTTCTCGGATGGTTTGTGCTTCCATGGTGAAAATAGCATGCTGCGCTTTGCGACGCAGTTAAAGACAGCACTGTGCTACTCAGTTTAGTAGCGCTGGATGCTATACAGTTAAAAGATAGCAAGTATCACTTGAAATGGTGACTGTGAGTTGCGACGCAGTTAAAACAGCACGTAAGGTACGCGTTAAGTATACGCCCTTTCCATTCGGGTCCTAAGTAAAAAGAAAGTAATGGAATCATAATTCAAAAAAAATAATATTCATAATTCATAATTCATAATTCATAATTCATAATTCATAATTCATAATTCATAATTCATAATTCATAATTCATTAAATAAAATTTGAATGAATAATTATTATATTCATTAAATAAAATTTGAATATATTTATCTAATATTATATTTTTTTCAAATAATTAATAAACTTTAAGCTCTTTTTTTAGCTTACACATAAAGATGGACGTAAACATACCTTCAGAAGATTATACAAGTCTTAAAACTTACATTAATCAATCTATTATTGATTGTGATAAGTTTATGGATGACCTTTCAAAGAATAGTAAAAGATGTACCATGAAAGCTTTCGATAATATACCTATTTTGGTTTTTTCGACTATTCTACATCGCGAATTAGGTGTTATTATTGAATTATATGACTATTTACAAAATGTTGAGATTAGAAAATTAAATTATTTACCAAATTGTTATTGTAACGAATTTGGTGATGAAGAGATTGGTATTAACAATAACATTGAATTTAATATCTTTGTTATTCATATTATTCATCAAATCATTCTTGAATTTATAGATTTTATGAAGATTCTTTATTCTGAAGATTATTCTTCAAAAATCAACAACAGCAAAAATAGTATTCTAACAAAAGAAAATTATGCATTTAATCTATATTGTATTCTTACTTTTATGGATTATGAACATGATGATATCTATGAACATGGTATTGATAATCTTTTAGAATGTTTTAAGAAGAGTAAAAAATCACAATTCGATATCAATATTGTTTTGATTAAGATGAATAATATTATATCATCTGTTTCTAATCTGAGAGATTTTATGATAGAACTATGTGGAAAACACATTAAAAAAAATAATCTTTCAATTATGTTTAATACTTTTGATATGAATCATAGCAAATTCATTGAAGAAGAGAATTAATTGAATTAATATTAAAAATTATAAATAAAATAATTTATGATGATGGTAATTAATAATAAATTATTTATAATAACGTAAATATTATTAGTTAAAAAATTTGATAAAATATTTATAAAGTACATTTTTTTTTTATATATATTAATTATTTGTTTGGATTATATAACAAAACGTAAAAATGAGTGCTTCTAATAGTAGAAAACCTAATTGTGGTTATCATCGTGGTACATCTCTACAAAATCAAATAAAATTTGAGAATTTTTGTAGATTAGTTAATAGTGTATTAGAATCAAGTTCATTTAATTTACCTGATAGTATCAACACGGGATTTAAAACATGTGGAGATAGAAATGGTTATTGGAGAATTCAAGAAGATAGAAGAGTTGGAAGAATTGGAAATTTACAGATTTGTATGGGTAAGAACTGTTGTTCTGCTTGTTATGGGTTTGCAAATAAAGCTTTTAATTTGACTTACAATTATAGAAGAAATAACTCCAGAAATATTGAAAGAAGAGATAATAGTATTAGAAGAGATAGAATTAATAGTATAATCAATGAAAGAATGTTAGACGAATTATTTGAATCAATCTCCGCTATTGACAGAAATTTAGGTATTGATAGAAGTTTAGGTATTGTAAATACTTACACCGCTACTAATTTAGAAGAAAATGCAGATGAAGATGACGAATCTCATCCTACTAATCTTTATGATGATTTAGATTTTGGTGATTCTCTACCAGATGGATTTAAGTGTCCTATTGGTTTAACTATTATGTCTGACCCAGTCATTTGTAGTGATGGTCATTCTTATGAAAGACATAATATTAAAGAGTGGTTCAAGAGAAATAATAAGAGTCCTAAGACTGGACTTAATTTAGATAATAAAATGTTAATTCCTAATCATTCACTTAGAAGTTCTATTGAAGAATTTGTTGAACAATTCAAACGTTCACAAGTTTCTACTTTAGAAGAACAAACAACTACTACTAATATTTAGTTAGTGGGAAAATTATAAAAAAAAATAATATATATTCATAAATATTATAATATATTTTTTTAACTAATATTAATTATTTAAATCTAATAATTCTTCATTTGATAAACACCAATTAATAAATCGTTTAGGATTCCAAGTTTTTTGGATTAATTCTTGATAATATTCTTTACTTTTATTATTTTTAATTCTTTCAATTAAATCATTTATATTATCTAAATAATAAATCTTTTCATTATTAAAACAATTTTTTAATAATTCATTATAATTATTATAACTTTTTTTCATCCAATACATTATATTACCAACTATTAATGGTTTATTTAACATAAAATTATATAAATCTTCATTAAAACATATATAATAACCTTTTATTTCTAAATTTATTAATTTTTTTTCATTTTTGAATTTTTCAAATATATCACCATCATCTTCATTTATTTCAACTTCTATTTCTAATATTTTGTATATAACACCTATTAAATTTATCATGTTTGGTAAAATTATTAATTCATTTTTTTTGCATATTATTCTATCAATTTTATCATTATATTTTAATAATAAAACTATATCTTTATTTGTTTTTAATGCAAATAATATATCTCCATTATAAAATCTATCATATTTATTTATATAATTTAAAATATTTTTTTGTATGTGTTCACTATTGACATCTATATTTTGATATTGTAAAGAATCATATTTATTTAATAAAATATTAAAACCTAAAGTATATTCTTTATTTTTATATTTTTCTATTTTTTCTTTAAAATCATTAAAATCTTGATAATCATTATCATTATCATTTATTATAGAATCTTCAAAATCATTATCATATATTATATTATATGAGATTTCTTCAATTATATTTTGAATTTTATTTTGTATTATTAATTCGGATTGATTTAAATTCATTATTCAGTTATATAAATTTATAAATATTTTTTTAAATTTCCATAAATAAATTAATAATATTAAAAAAAAACTTGATTCATTTTTATTAAGTTTTATTTTTTTTAAATATATTTATTAAATTAAACTAAGAATCTTTTGATTCTTCATTAAAATATCACAAAATGACTGATTTTATTAGCGTGAAGCCTACGACCAAGCTGTCAAAGGCTGAACGTAAGGCGATTCATGACAAGAAGGAGCAGGAGAGGTTGGATGCCCGTAACAAGGCCAAGATGGATTATATGTTTGGATTTGATGAGAAGAAGACACGTACAGGAGACTTTACGAAGTCCTTTTATGAGTATTATTATTTTGACCACGAGACACTTAAGATGAATCCTTCTTCTGTTCGCGACGAGATTTTCAAGAAGTTCCCTGCTGAGTTTCAGAAGACAGAGTATCCCGAATTTTTCAATTTTACTCATTGGATTGGTGTAGATGCTGATGATGTCAATATTCCTCATTCTTTTATTAATGAGGATGGAACAGAGATTAGTTCATATACCGATCATGATAAGTACATGGAGTTCTATAAGACTGAGACCAGAAGGCAGATTGCAGATGGTGTTCGGTCGAATTCTACTCTGAAGATTTTCCACAAGGACCATCCGGAGACGGTGCGTTCTATCAAGATTAATATTTGGCGTCATCCTATGGAAGATGCATATGATTATTTTTTCGACCTTAAGATTCGTCCTAACCGCATTTATTTGAGTGATTATGATGGTTTCAAAGTCTTTGATTTTGAGCTTAACCTTCTGTTTTTCAAGCCTGTACCAGAGTACGGTGATAATTTCGATTTTAAGATTGATGAGGACAATTGGAATATGGTAAGGATTTGGAGCTACAAGAAGGGGGTTGAGATTGATGATTCTCTTTACCCTAGGAATGAGGATGTACCTGGGTCTGTGATTGATACTATTATTAGGTATCGCGATATCATTGAGGTTATTAATGTTTAGATCAGATAAATTTATAAAAAAACTTGATTAAAATATTGTAAATAAATAAAATTCTATTATTATTTATTAACTTTATTCAATACGAATAACACAAAAACATAAAATGAATATAATGTATGACGCATTGGGAATGGGAAAATCGAGGATACCGATGGCAGTAAGTCAATATGTTCCTAAAACAATTATTGAAAGAGAAGAACGTCCTGATGGTACTCTAGTTATCAGAAAAATATACTTTCATACCATAAATCACGAAATGGTTGATGAATACATTTTCCCGCTCATAGAGCCTGGGAAAACGATTATCACTCAGCTCCCAGAGGGAGCCGGGAGTGATGAATACATTGATGAAATGGTTATTTTTGCCAATGATGGTAAGATTTTGAGTTCAAACGATGGTCAGACCATTAAACTTAATTATGTTCACACCGAATACGATATGGACTTGAATCCTTTAAAAGTACAAATGAAGAAAACAATTTCGAGAATTAATCATAATGATGTTGAAGATTTTTATCATTTTGAGGTTTATTATGAAGATGATGGTAGTATCTATACAGAAGATACTTATTTACTTCCTGGTGGTAATCTGATGACGAGAAAATATGTTCCTGCTTCTGATGATGAACCAATTCAATTTGTGGATGGTGTTTTCATTGGGGCTGAACTTGTAGAAGAGATTCAGATTTAGAATCATCTGAAAGAATTTGATTTATAATAAAAAAATATTGATAGTAAAAATCATTAATAATAATAAATTAATGATATGATTAGAAAAAATGGAGGTATATTTTGGTGCCGCAAACGTGGTTGCTCCATCTGATTTGGATAAATGGATCGAAAAAGTTATGGATGTAATGAGGTTTGAAAGAAATAATTACTGGGTATTGGCGGCGCAGGCCGAAATGAAAAGGGTGGCTCCAATAGCAATTTTTACGCACGCCGAAGTGAAAAGGGTGGTGACTAGTGTAATTGATGATTTCAAAAGAGCACGTCCCACTGAAGCAGACAGCATTAGTTGCGGTGGATTTAAAGCCAGTTGCAATAGTATGGGGGAGATTATCATCAGCTACAAAGATTACAGGCCTTACCAAACAGGAATTTTCCGTTAGGTGAATAAGAATTTATAATAAAAAAAAAAATTGATAGTATAACTCATCAAAAATATTTTTTATAAAATTTGAATCAATTGTTTTATTGTTAAACACTAAAAACTGAAAATGAGCGCTGTTTTGCCTCCTAAGGTGCATCCCGATGACAAAGTTGTGCCATTTAAGACTTTGAGAGACGAGTTTACCGATGATCCTTATTTAGGAATCACTGTCATCCAGTACCGGTCAGATGGTACTGGTGGGAAGGAGATTGGTTTCTTCTGGTTGGGAGATGTTATCCAATTCCGGGAGAACGACCTTTTGCTGAAGAAGAAGGGCAGTGACGATGAGTACATTATCCACAAGGACGACCCGTTCTATCGGAACTGGTTTGCCAACAGGATGGGGTACATCATTCGGGTGTTCAGGGATTAAAAACACCCGGATTATAAAAAATATATAAATAAAAATAAAAAAAAAAATCTAAAAATCTTCACCACTCAAACACCAATCCATAACTCTATTAGGATGCCATGTCTTTTGAATTAATTCAGGATAAACTTTATCAATAAATTCATTTTGTATAATTTTATTTGATGATGTTCTTTTACCATAATTCCAAAAAGATGTTTCAATTAATTTCCCGGATTCATCATATTTTTTATATTGTCCGCAAGGTAAATCATCATTATAGTAGCAAATTTCGTGAATTTTTCCATTAGGAAAATAAGTTGTTTTTAAACCATTAATTTTATCATTAATGAAAGTTGTTTTTAATTTAACCAGATTAGAATCGGTATAATAATTAATAAAATCTCCATTTTTCATATTATTTTTATAATAAGTTTTCAATAATAAATTTCCATTAATATCATAAACTTCATAAATACCATTTTTAATATTATCTAGATATTCAATCTTAGTATGAATATTATTTTCACTATTAAATGTTTCTACAATACCGTTCTTGATTTCCATTTCCATTTTTTTTAGATATACTATAATACCGTTCTTATTTTCCATTTTTTCTTTTTCTATGTATATTTTATGCATATTTTTTTAAATAACAAATATTTATTAACTAATAATAAAAAAGATACTTAAAAAATAAATAATAAAATATATTAACAAACTCCAAAAAAAAATGAATTCTACATTAATTTTGAACTTTCCGAAAGGAGTTCAAGACAAACCGATTAATGAATTAAAAAAAAGTATTAATTTGAGAAAATATATTGATGATAATAATATTGAAAGTACAGAAAAATCAGAAAAGATTGTGTTTTTGCAGAGTAGAATAAAAATAAGGTTGGATTCTAATAATAAATATGTATCTGATTTTGTGTTAAAACTTCCATATAATTCAGCTCTAGATATTAATTCAGACATAATTGATTATATTAATTATACCATAGGAGGACAAGATTTTGCAGGAAGAATTGATATGCATCAAATATCATTTTATAATTGGTTGTATGGTAAAGAAATAACAACAAAAGATGGATTTATTTATATACCAATTTCACATATAATTAATATATATAATACAAATAAATTTAATTATCATAGTATTCATTTTAATATCAAATTTAATAATAATTATATAAATAAGATTAAAAAAGATGATGAAAACAACAATACAGAAAACATTAATTTAGAATTATTATATCAAGAGTATGATATAGATGATAATAAAATAAAAAAGGATTTAATTAGAGAAAATCCGAATGCCTTTGTAGAATTATTAATTCAAAATCAAGAAGTAAATCAATCATTTATAGGAGACAAAGGTAGTGGACAAACATGTTTTATACCATTTAATCATCCTGTTTTTTGTTTATATGTTTATGGATTTGATAAAGAAGATGTATATGATTTTCAATTAATATTTAATAATGAATATATATATGATATGATTTTAAAAGAAAAAATACCTAATATTTATGTATTAGAATTCGCGGATCCGTTATTGTATAATAGAATATTTGATGAACCATTAACAAATATTGATATTTATAATAAAAAAACAATTAATTTCTCAAGGATAGATAATGTAAGAATTAAATTCAGAAAATCAAATAATAATGATTTAAATATTCATATAATTGCATTAAATTACAATATTGAAAGAACAATGTCTGGTATGATGGGACTTGCGTTTGGAGCTTAATTCCACCATTTTAATTCGGAAGGGTCCCCGTGTAAATGAAGATTTTCATGAATTTTTTTTAATATTTTATCATTAATAAATTCGTTATAATCATTTTTATCGAATTTGAGTTCAGAATAATCAGATATATTAATTTTGACATTGGGGTAGAGGTAAACATTCATTTTTTTTAATAAATCTTCTGGTTTAATTTTACCAGGGATAAAAACGAATAATTCGGATCTTTTTTTGATATGAGATAATTTAAAATAATCGCGAACTTCAATACAGTGATTAAAATAGTCATCAATCCATTCAAATATTTTTTTAGTATTAATATTTTTAGCGTATAATACTTTACTTCTTTTATATAAAAATATTAAACTCAAAATATATTC
>JACCDO010862433.1_pt1 | contig 11675 bp, 9 predicted proteins | sample 7446101 | NCBI WGS metagenome assembly JACCDO01 (sample SAMN15323440, study PRJNA562643) | freshwater metagenome | isolation source: river surface water | place: USA:Blue River Watershed | collected 2017-08-16
GGAAAAGTCTTTGCTACCAACTTCCTGCGCTTTGTTTGCCCGGCACTGCCATCGTCATTTCTCCCCTCATCGCCCTGATGAAAAACCAAGTCGATGCCATCCGTGCTTTTTCCGGAGAAGAAGGCATCGCCACTTTTATCAATTCTTCCCTCAATAAATCAGAATTGAAAGAAGCCCGCGATCTGGTTCGTTCCGGAAAAACAAAACTCCTGTACGTAGCACCAGAATCCCTCGGAAAAGAGGAAAACATCGATTTTCTTAAAGAAGTTGAAATATCGTTCATCGCCGTGGATGAAGCCCATTGTATTTCAGAGTGGGGGCATGATTTTCGACCTGAATACCGAAAAATCCGACAAATGGTATCCGTTTTCGGAGATAAACCGGTCATTGCTCTCACCGCAACGGCCACCGAAAAAGTTCAGCAAGACATCCAGAAAAACCTGCACATCCAAGATGCAAAGGTGTTCAAATCATCCTTCAACCGAGGAAATCTCTACTACGAAGTTCGTCCAAAAGTGAATGCCGAGAAATCCATCATTCGCTATATCAAGGAAAACGAAGGGAAATCAGGCATCATTTACTGTTTAAGTCGAAAAAAAGCCGAAGAAATAGCTACCCTGTTGCAGGCAAATGGCATCAATGCCTTGCCGTATCACGCCGGATTCGACAGCCATACCCGAGCCGAAAATCAAGATAAATTTTTGATGGAAGGGGTCGACGTAATTGTGGCCACCATCGCCTTCGGTATGGGAATCGACAAACCCGACGTTCGTTACGTGATTCACTACGACATGCCGAAATCCATGGAGGGTTTTTACCAGGAAACCGGACGTGCAGGAAGGGACGGACTCGAGGGTCGCTGTATTGCTTATTTCGATCACAAAGACATCGAAAAGCTGCGCAAATTCATGAAAGATAAACCCGTTGCCGAGCGGGAAATCGGAAACTTGCTGTTGCAAGAGATGATTTCCTTTGCCGAGAGCGGAGTTTGTCGACGGAAACAAATTCTCAAATATTTCGGCGAGGAATTCGATGAAAAAGAATGCAACCAAGGCTGCGATTCGTGCAAATCTCCTCAACCCAAGGTATCGGTTAAACAAGAAATGATCAATGTTCTTCAATTGATCAACCAATTGAAAGGGAAGTTCGGCAAAAAACACGTCCTCGATTATTTAACTGGAATTCGTTCCGATGAAATTGTGTTGTACCGACACGACCAAAAGGCAGATTTCGGTTTAGGAAAAGAAAAGTCCCGGGCATTTTGGAGCTCGCTTTTAAAATACGGATTACTTTACGGTTACATCGAAAAAGAAATCGAGAATTACGGTTTATTGCACGTTTCCGATTTGGGTAAACATTACCTCAATTCACCTAAAACCCTCGAAATTCCTGAAGATTACGACTTTTCCAAAGAGCGCGCCGAAGACAATACTTCCACCCGAGCAGAAGCTGCCGATCCGCAATTGTTGGCCGGTTTGAAAGATATTCGTAAGCGGATCGGAAAAGAAAAAAACTTGCCTCCTTACGTCATTTTTCAAGATATTTCATTGGAAGAAATGGCGACCTACTACCCCATCACCTTAGAAGATCTTACCCATCTCACCGGTGTTGGAAAAGGAAAGGCGGAAAAATACGGTCAGGGCTTCATCCAATACATCCAAAAATACGTCGAAGAAAACGACATCATCCGTCCCAATGATTTCGATCAATTGGTGGTAAAAAGCGTTGGAAACAAATCAGAAACAAAGATCTTTATCATCAATTGCATCGATAAACGAATTGGCCTCGACGATATTGCTCGTTCCAAAACTCTTTCCTACAACGAGGTTTTGAATGAAGTAGAATCCATCGTTAAATCAGGCACCAAAATCAATATCAATTACTTTGTCGATGGTCTGCTCGATCCCGAGTATCAAGATGAACTCATCGATTTTTTCCGCCACAGTGAAATCGATGATCTCGAACCCATCATTCAGGAATACGGCGATGTTTATACCATTGAAGAATTACAATTGATGAAAATAAAGTTCATCAACGAGATGGCAAATTAATATTTATGACTCCAGAGTCCGTACTACAAGCACTTTCCCGGGTTCAAGAACCCGATTTGAAAAAAGATTTAGTAACCCTTCAAATGATCCACGATTTGGTGGTCGAAGAAGGGAAAATATCCTTTACACTCATGCTTACCACTCCCGCTTGTCCGCTCAAAGAGCAGATGAAGCAGGATTGCATCCGCGAAATTCAGGCCGATTTCGGTTTGAATATTCAAGTTGAAATCAAGTTCGATGCGAAACAAATCCAACGCATCGATCCTGCATCTCTCCTACCCGAGGTGAAGCAAGTCATCTTTGTTTCCAGTGGAAAAGGAGGCGTAGGAAAAAGTACCATTGCCGCCAATTTGGCGCTTGCTCTTCAACGCCTCGGTGCCGAGGTAGGGTTGCTCGATGCCGATATCTATGGTCCATCGCAGCCCATTTTATTCGATGCCGAAAGCGTTCGTCCCAGTGTAACCCAACGTGAAGACGGGAAGAACATCATGATTCCGGCTAAAGTGGAGGGGCTTGCCCTCATGTCCATCGGTTTCCTCATCGATCCCGCTCAAGCGGTGGTGTGGCGCGGACCGATGGCCAGCTCAGCTCTTCGTCAGTTCATTGCCGATACCCGGTGGGGGGCCTTGGATTATTTGGTGGTTGATCTGCCACCGGGAACGGGCGACATTCACCTTACCATGGCGCAAATGGCTCCTCAGGCTACGGCCGTGGTGGTTACCACTCCTCAGTCGGTCGCCGTTTCCGATGCCCGAAAAGGAGCCGTGATGTTCAACATGGAAGGAATGAAAATTCCCATGCTGGGCATCATTGAAAACATGAGTTGGTTCGAACCGTTGGAACATCCCGGTTCGCAATACAAGATTTTTGGGGAAGGTGGAGGAGCAACGTTAGCGAAAGAGTTCGAAACCGAATTGTTGGCGCAGGTGCCTTTGGTTTTGGGTTTGAACGATCCCGGAAGAGGCGGTTTGGTTCGCACCGAAACCCATCCATTGTATTCGATTTTTCAGGAATTGGCCAGCCAATTGGTTCGAAAGATGAGTATTCAACAAGAAAACAGGTAACGCCTTATTTTCTCGAACGTATCGGAATCCAAATTTCTTCTTCCCCTTGGGGATCATTTAGTTGATATCCCGGCGGCATAAAGCAAAAATGGATGCGATCATCCAATTCGTAATGGCTTTGAGGCAACCATTGCCCGAAAAATGCGCCCATGGTTTGCGGAAACGTTTCTGCCGTTCCTCGGTGAACGAAAACCGCAAACAATCCCCCTTCAATCGTCAATGTATCCCAACCATCAGGGGCAGATAAACCCGTTTCCAATGGAATCGCCGGAGCGTATTCGAAGGGATTCATGGGGCTGAATGCCTCGAAATAGTGATCGGGGTATTTTTGAAGCGAATACGATCCCTCGATTTGCAAATAACCCTGCTTTTTGGCCGCGATTCGCAAGGATTTCCACCACTCCATCGGATTTTGGGTAGCCAAACTCGTAGTGAAGAATTTCCCGATTAAGGAAAAGGATGCTCTTTCTTTGACGTGTACTTCCATCATGAAAATCGCCCTCGGGCCATGATTTCTAGGTTTACGTACGGCTCATCAAATTTTTGAGAGAGGTAACGGTTGGTAATGGCACCCCCAAAAGCGTAAGCTCCGTGGCGCATTCCCGAATCGGTCCACAAGTAATTTTCCAATCCGCCGGCTTCTTCGGCTTCCGAAAGCAAGGTGCCCAACAAATTGGAAAGTGCGATGGAAGCGGTGCGGGCGTACCTCGAAGGAATGTTCGGAACGCAATAATGGATCACATCGTATTCCCGAAAAGTCGGTTCATCGTGGGTGGTTACTCGAGAGGTTTCGAAACAACCGCCTTGGTCGATGGATACATCCACAATCACCGAGCCCGGCTTCATTTGCATCACCATTTCTTCGGTAACAATCATGGGACTACGACCGTCGTTGCTGTGAATGGCGCCAATCACCACATCGCATTGTTTCAATTCTTGGGTTAGAGTAGCCGGGTCGAGGACCGAGGTAAGCACACGATTCCCGATTTTATTTTGCAACCGTCGCATTTTCGTTAGCGAACGGTCGAAGATGGTAACTTGAGCGCCGAGGCCAAGGGCGGCTTGGGTGGCGTATTCGGCAACGGTTCCGGCGCCGAGGATGACAATTTTACTGGGAAGTAGTCCGGTAATGCCGCCAATCAGTTTGCCGCGGCCGAGAACGGTGGTGCTCAGGCATTCGGCGGCAATGAGTACGACGGATATTCCGGCAATTTCTCCCATGCTACGAACGAAAGGCAGGTTGTTTTCTGAATCTTTCAGGTATTCGTAGGCGATGGCAGTTATTCGTTTTTGGACAAGTACATCCAAGTATTCTTTTTGTAAGGTAGGCAGATGAATGGCCGATAAAAGGATGGAATTGGGCTTGAGCAGAGGCCATTCTTCTTTTGGAGCGGGTCCAACCCGAACAATGATGGGTGCTTGATACACTTCTTCCACGCTGTACACGAGTTCAGCACCGGCTTCGGTGTATTCGTGGTCTTCGAACGAGGCGTTGAAGCCGGCGCCGGTTTCCACTTTTACCTGAACTCCAATGGCGGCCAAACGGCTGACGGCGTGGGGGGTTAATCCGACGCGTTTCTCTTGAAATCCGCGTTCTTTGGGGACCCCAATCCACATGCCTTGGTTGGCCGATTTCACACCGGCCAGCTGTGCCTGTTCAATGGGATTGTGCTGGGAGGTTGTGCTCATTTCTTTAAGGTTATCGTTCTGGCATCATCGCCATGGTATTGGATTTCAATGCTGGGAGAATGGGATGGCAAAAGATCTTCAATCAATTCCGGCCATTCAATAAGGCAACGATTTCCTTGGTAAAGATAATCTTCTACGCCAATTTCCAATGCTTCTTCTATATTTTCAAGGCGGTAGAAATCAAAATGATAGATGGTTCCGGTTTTCCCCGAATATTCATTCACCAAGCTGTAGGTGGGGCTGGTTGGTTCATCTTCCACACCCCAGGCTTTACACAGGGCTTTGATGAGCGTGGTTTTTCCCGCACCCATGGGTCCGTAGAATTTCCAAATTTTGGGTTGTTCGCCAATTTCCTCCATCAGCCATTCAGCTGCTAGGGTTATTTCATTCAACGAAAAAGTTTTTACCGAGGTTGATTGTTCCAATAAATCCATGAAAAGTCGTTATCTCGGCGTAAAAATACCAAAAGGAACGATCATTTCTTCCAAACTAATTCCTCCATGTTGAAAAGAATCTCGGTACATGGAAACATAATGGTGGTAATTGTTGGGATAAACGAAGTATTTGTCTTCGTTTGCGAAAACATACGACGCGCTAAGGGCGGATTTTGGGAGTCCAATTTTTTCCGGTTGATCTTCCCAATACAAGTCTTTGTCGTCGAAACTAAGGCTTCGGCCTTCTTTGAATCGGAGGTTGGTGGTGGTGGTTTTATCGCCGATTACCCTGGATGGTTGGTGGCAACGAATGCTTCCGTGATCGGTGGTAATGGCCATCGTGGCATTCGGCATGCTGGCGACCAATTTCATCATTTCGAAGAGCGGGGAATGTTCAAACCAACTTTTGGTGAGGGAGCGATACCCCGCTTCATCGGGAGCCAATTGCTTCAATACGTTCATTTCACTGCGAACGTGCGAGATTAAATCGACGAAATTATAAACGATCACCACCAAATCTTCCTTCTTCCATTGATGAAATTGGTCGATCAATTGCTGCCCCGATTGGGGATTCGTCACTTTGTGGTAGCTCCATTTTTTGGTGTACCCCAATCGCTGCAATTGCAATTTCAGCAGTTCCTCTTCGTGTTGATTTTTAGATCCTTCGTCACCTTCTTCCACCCAAAGTTGGGGGTGTTTTTGAGTAATTTCGAGGGGTGTCATTCCCGCGAAAAAGGCATTTCGAGCGAATTCCGTAGCCGTGGGAAGCATGGCGTAATAGCAAACACTGCTTTCTGGACGGAAGTATTCGGAAATGGTACTTTCAAAGGTTTTGTATTGGTCCAGCCTCAAATTATCGATCATAAATAAAAAGAGCGGGCCATCTTCGGCAAATGGCATCACCAACTTCTGAAATGCTTGATGGGAAAGAATGGGTTGGTCTTTTCCCTGCATCCAATTTCGGTATTGCCGCTTGATCATTTTTCCAAATTGAGCATTGGCCTCCACTTTTTGAGCCTCGAATACTTCCCGAAGCGAAGCGTCGTCAACCCCCTCGAGGCGCATCTCCCATTGAACCAACTTTTGAAAAACCTCAATCCAACCGTTGTGATCCATGTCGTCGTTGATCTCCATACCCAATTGGCGAAATTCCTGGAGGTAAGATTGGGTGGTTTTTTCGTTATAAATGCGTTTGTTATCGATGATTTTTTTGATGGATAACAGAATTTGATGGGGATTCACCGGTTTAATGAGGTAATCGCTAATCTGTTGTCCGATGGCTTCTTCCATGATGTGTTCTTCTTCACTTTTGGTGATCATCACGACTGGAAGATTAGGATTATCGGCCTTGATGGCCTGAAGGGCGGCCAATCCGCTGATTCCTGGCATATTTTCATCGAGGAATACCAGATCGAAGTGATTTTCGCGGCAAATTTGAATGGCATCCCGGCCGGAAGAGGTGGTTTGAACGATGTATCCTTTGGATTTAAGGAAGAGGATGTGAGGTTTTAACAAATCAATTTCGTCGTCGGCCCAAAGAATGGCAATGTTCTCCATAAATTGCAATAAATTTACACTTTGAAAAAAAGTAAGGTGCTCAAAGATACACGATTGATCAACAAGCGAAAGGTTATTAACGATCCGGTTTACGGATTTATTTCCTTGCGCCATGAAATTATTTTTGATTTGATGGAACATCCCTGGTTTCAGCGGTTACGTCGAATTAAACAATTGGGATTATCTCACTTCGTGTATCCCGGCGCCATGCACACCCGTTTCTCCCACGCCTTGGGCGCCATGCATCTCATGGGCATGGCCATCGATTCGCTTCGATCCAAAGGCGTTGAAATTTCGTTGGAGGAAGACGAAGCCTTGTGCATCGCCATTTTGCTGCACGATATCGGCCATGGTCCGTTTTCCCACGCTTTGGAAAATGCCCTCATCAAAAAGGTTCACCACGAACGCGTGGGATTGGCCATCATGAATAAGCTGAATCGGCATTTCCAAGGTCGTTTAGATTTGGCGATCCAGATTTTCCTGAATCAATATTCGCGCAAATTCATGCACCAATTGGTGAGTTCGCAACTGGATATTGATCGCATGGATTACCTCACCCGAGATAGTTTTTTCACCGGTGTGAACGAAGGAATCATCGGCTACGATCGGTTGCTGAAAATGATGAGCGTGAAGGAAGATCAATTGGTTTGGGAAGAGAAGGGGATTCACAGCATCGAAAAATTTATTCTGAGTCGATCCATCATGTACTGGCAGGTTTACATGCACAAAACGGTGCTTTCTGCCGAGTTTTTGATCATCGATTTGTTGAAGCGGGCCCAGGAGTTGGTTGATGCCGGACACGATTTGCCCGCTTCTCCCATGTTGAAGTGGTTCATGGAGCATCAACCCGACGATGATACCTTGGAAAACGACCCGGAAGTGCTGAATAAATTTCTCATGCTCGACGATTCCGATGTTTTGGTTTCTTGCAAAATGTGGATTACTCATTCCGATCCTACGCTTCGTTGCTTGGCGAATAAACTTTTGGATCGGGATCTTCACCAGGTTATTTTATCGAATCAACCCTTTGCACCATTAAACCTAGAAAATTGGAAGAAGTCAGTGGAAGAGATGAATGCCGAGGTGATTACTTCTTTCTTGTTTGCAACTGGAATGGTAGAAAATGATGTGTACAATCCGGCCAAAGGTGCCATCAAAATCCTTCAAAAAGACGGCAGAATTGTTGATTTTGCTGAGGTTTCTACCCATATGCGACATCTTTTGGAAGAAAAAAATGTGGTGAAACACTTCGTTTATTTACCCAAAGAGTGCGTTGTATCGTAACTTAGATGTTGACATGAAGAAAGAATGGACTTTACATGCCTTGGCGCAACGGATGAACGGAAGGGTGGTTGGAGACGGGAATCGCAGGGTATCCTCGCCCGAGAAAATTGAATGGGCGAAGAAAGAGCACATCGCTTTTTTTGCCAACGAGAAATATCTTCCCTACGTATCCACCACCGAAGCCGGCGCTATTGTCGTTTCGGAAGGATTTCCACTTGATCAATATCCCCATCAAACGTTTGTGGTGGTGGATTCTGCCTATGCTCGCTTTTCGGAACTCTTGGAATTTTTCCAGGGAGAAACCCAACGAAAGTCGGGAATTCATCCGTTGGCATGGGTGGATGAAAAGGCAGACGTTCATCCTAAGGCATGGATTGATGCCTTTTCGGTGGTGGAGGCTTCGGCAAGAGTGGGTGAAGGGGTTCACGTGGGTCCTCATACTTGGATTGGCACCGGAGTTCATGTTGGAGAAAATACCGTTCTTCATTCCGGTGTAAAAGTGTATCCCCATTGCCAAATCGGAAGTGAAGTGATCGTTCATTCGAATACGGTGATTGGTTCCGATGGGTTTGGTTTTGCTCCCCAAGCCGATGGAACGTATCGAAAAGTTCCACAAACCGGAAATGTGGTGATCGGAAATCGGGTTGAAATTGGGGCGAATTGCGTGATTGACCGCGCCATGATGGGCAGCACCGAATTGAAAGATGGAGTGAAATTGGATAATTTGGTTCAAGTGGCTCACAATGTGGTGATTGGAGAAAATACCGTGATTGCTGCCCAAACCGGGATTTCAGGAAGCGCTGTTTTAGGAAAAAATATGGTGGTGGGCGGACAAGCTGGTTTTGCCGGACATATTCAAGTGGCCGATCGCACCACGGTGGGCGCCCAAAGTGGGGTAAATCGAACCATCAACGAACCCGGAAAAAAATGGAATGGAACTCCTCTGATGGAGTACATGGACTCCATGAAAGCGTTATCTTTCCTGAGAAAATTGCCGGAAATCGTGAAAAGACTCGAAAAATTGGAATTGCTCCATCGAAATCAACCAAAAGACAAAAATTCGTAACATCTTTGCATTATCCTTGACCATTAGCCATGCAAGACCGTCAACAAACCATCGTTCAATCGTGTTCCATTTCCGGAAGTGGCCTTCACACCGGAGTATCTACAACCTTAACTTTTCATCCGGCACCTGAAAATCATGGAATTGTTTTTTGGAGAAGTGATTTAGGGCCGGATGCTAAAATTCCGGCCGATGCCGATTTGGTGGTTGACGTTTCCCGAGGAACCACCCTCGAGCAGCATGGCGTTCGAGTTCAAACCGTTGAACACGTTTTGGCTGCCTTGGTTGGATTGCAAATTGACAATATTTTGTTGGAGATCAATGCGGTAGAAATGCCGATCATGGACGGAAGTTCGCTTCCGTTTGTGGAGGTTCTCGAGCAATGTGAAATCGTAGCCCAAAGTCAGTACCGCGAATATTTGGAAATCAAAGAAGATATTCGTTTTTACGACAAAATCAAGGACGTAGAAATGATGGTCATTCCTCACGATACCTACCGTATCACGGCCATGATCGATTATAAATCGCCTGTTTTGGGAAGCCAACATGCGGTATTGAATCACATTGAAAATTTCAAGGCAGAAGTGGCGGCCAGTCGCACCTTCTGTTTTCTCCACGAGTTAGAGGCCTTGTTGGAAAACGGTTTGATCAAGGGCGGCGATTTGAACAACGCCATCGTTGTCGTGGATCGTGCCATTGAAGAGGATGAATTGGCTCGTTTAGCCACGTTATTCCAGAAGGAAACGGTGAGTGTTGCCAAAGAAGGAATTCTGAACAACGTAGAATTAAGGTTCATCAACGAACCAGCGCGCCACAAATTGTTGGACATGGTAGGTGATTTAGCGCTGGTGGGAATGCCCATCAAGGGCCATATTCTCGCTTCCAAACCCGGACACGCCGCGAACGTTGAATTTGCGAAATTGCTCAAAAAGTACGCAAAAAAGCAAAAATCGTCAACAACCTATATTCAATACCCTCCCAACCAAAAACCCAAATTTGATATTTTGGAAATTTTGGAAACCTTGCCACACCGCTATCCTTTCGTGATGGTAGATAAAATCATGGAAATGAGCGATAAGCACGTAGTGGGAATTAAAAATGTAACCTTCAATGAAAATTATTTCATGGGTCATTTTCCATCGAACCCGGTGATGCCCGGTGTATTGCAAATTGAAGCGATGGCTCAGGTTGGAGGTATTTTATGCTTGCATGCCATGGAAGGAAAACCCAGTGATTATTGGACGTACTTCCTAAAAATTGAAAATTGTAAATTCAAAGACAAAGTGGTTCCCGGCGATACGTTGACGTTACGCCTAGAGTTAACGGCTCCTATTCGCCGAGGCATCTGCCAAATGAAAGGGGTTGCTATGGTTGGGGAGCGAATTGTATCTGAAGCTGAATTGATGGCCCAACTCGTAAAAAAACAGCCATGAACCAACCTTTAGCCTATGTACACCGTGAAGCAAAAATTGCCGATAATGTGGTTATTGAGCCCTTTGTAACCATTTATAAAGACGTTGAAATTGGCGAAGGTACTTGGATTGGTTCCAACGTAACCATCATGGATGGTGCGCGAATAGGTAAAAATTGCAAGATTTTCCCCGGAGCAGTAATTTCTGCCCCTCCTCAGGACTTGAAATACAAAGGTGAAAAAACCGAAACCATCATTGGCGATAATACCATTATTCGGGAATGTGTTACGATCAATCGGGGGACTACCGACCAATGGAAAACCGTCGTTGGGAATCATTGCTTATTGATGGCCTATGTTCACGTAGCCCACGATTGCATTTTGGGCGATCACATCATTTTAGCGAACTCTGTTCAATTGGCTGGCCACATAGAAATTGAAGATTTTGCCATCGTTGGCGGCATCTCGGCGGTACATCAATTCGTGAAAATTGGCCGCCATAGCATGGTTTCTGGCGGTTCTTTGGTGAGAAAGGATATTCCGCCCTATTGCAAAGCCGGCCGTGAACCCTTGAGTTACATTGGAGTGAACAGCATCGGTTTGAAACGCAGGGGATACACCAACGAACAGGTTCAAAATATTCAAGACGTGTACCGCGAATTATTTCTAAAAGCGCGTCCCTTCAACAAGGCTTTGGCCTACATCGAATCCAATATCAATGTTACCGATGAACGGGATGAGATCGTTACTTTTGTGCGAGAAAGTAAGCGCGGGGTGATGAAAGGCTATAGCCCGAGAAGTCAGAACAGCGAATGAAAATTATTTTCGAAGAAGTTGGTCGAAGGTACCATTACGAGTGGATTTTTCGAAAGATCAGCAAGGATTTTGAATCGGGGAAGTCGTATGCTATTACTGGCCGCAACGGCTCCGGAAAATCTACCCTGCTCCAAGTAGCGGCCGGATTGTTGAGCCCTTCGGAAGGAAAGATTTCCCACGAGAATCCAAACCCCATCGACGATGAAAAGTGGTACCAAAATGTGGTTTGGTGCGCACCAGGATTGGATTTGGTTGAGGATTTTACCGTATTGGAGGCCCTTCAATGGCACTTTTCCATCAAACCCA
>JACCDO010384875.1_pt1 | contig 11674 bp, 14 predicted proteins | sample 7446101 | NCBI WGS metagenome assembly JACCDO01 (sample SAMN15323440, study PRJNA562643) | freshwater metagenome | isolation source: river surface water | place: USA:Blue River Watershed | collected 2017-08-16
GATATTAATAGACCAAAAACAATTAATCGTATTACTGGAATTGAAAAACGAAATCAATTTATTGTAGATATTATTAAAGAAACAATGGAAGAACCACAAAGAAAAATTTTAATTTTAAGTGATCGTATTGAACATTTAGAAATATTAAAAAAAATGATTGATGAAATAGATATGTATAGTTGTGAATTTTATATTGGTGGAATGAAACAATCAAAATTAGATGAAGCAAGTGAAGCAGATATTATTCTAGGAAGTTATGGAATGGCTGCAGAAGGTTTAGATATTCCTGCATTAAATACTTTAATTTTAGCAACTCCTAGACGAGAAATTGAACAGGCAGTTGGACGAATTACTAGAAAAGCAGATCATCCAGTTCAACCATTAATCATTGATATAGTTGATATGCTTCCATGTTTTGTAAATCAAGGAATTCATCGTAGAAAATTTTATAAAAAATTACAATATAATATTGAAGTGTATGAAGTAGAAGATAGTAAAGTTGTTGCAAAAATAGATTTAAATAATACAATAGATATAAGTACTATAAAAAAAAATAATATAGAAGATGTAGATTTTATAGATGATTAATTTTTTAAAAATATATAGATTTTAAAAAAATGATATTTTAAAAATAATATAAATTTTTAAAATATAAAATGTATTAAATTTAAAATATATAGAATTTATTAAAAATTTTATTCTCAATATAGTTATATATGATGTCTCCCACATTATACAATATCTGTATAATTCTTGTCCTCATCGTTGCTATCGCAAAGGGTGTTGACGCTATTGTTAAATGGAACGCTATTGAATGGGTCGCTAGTATCTTTGGAACTGAATCTAAGGATAATGTTAGCAAGATCCTCTATGTTATAATGGGTATTGCCGGTGTTGTCCTTGTTTTTGAACAAGGTCTCTTAAGAAAATAAATTAATTAATTAATACTTTTATTTAAAAAATATTTACTATATTTTTTAAATAAATGTGGATAGGAATAAGTGGAAAAATGGGTGTTGGTAAAGATTATATAGTTAATAATTATTTATCAAATTTATATGAAAAAAATATAATTATTTCATTTGCTGATATGATCAAAATAAATCTAATGGTTCATAATAATATTAAATTAAACGAATTATATGGAAATAAAACACCTGAAATTAGACAATTATTACAGTATGAAGGGACTGAAAATGGTCGTAATAAATATGGTGAAGATATTTGGATAAAATATATAAAAAGTTGGGGTGAATTATATTTATCACGAGGGTATAAATATATTATTATAACTGATGTAAGATTTAAAAATGAATATGAATTTATTAAAAATAATAATGGTATTATTATTAGAATAGAAGCACCTAATAGAAATGAACAAAGACTAAGAAATGAAAGTTCAAATGAAGAAGAATATAATAAAATTAAAAATCATAAATCTGAGATAGATTTAGATAATTTGAATTTTGATATTATTATAAATAATGATATTAATTAATTATCAATTATTTATAATGCAAGAAATTATTTTAAATATAATTATTATTAAAATATGTTATTTAGGAATATCTAATTTATTAGATATAGTTAATAATAAAAATTGCAATGAATACTATGATTCAACTGATATTAATAATTATTTTAGATTAGAAATATTATAATATTATATAATATAAAATGTTATTTAAAAATAGATTAAATAGTTATCAACAATTAGGAGGTGGAAGATTTGATCTTACAGGTGAGGCTAGAGCTGCATATTTATGGAGATGTAATGAAGTAATTTGTAAAAAACTTACACAAGAAGAGTTTGAAAAAGGTATATCAGACAATTTATCTATATTATATGAGGTGATTAAACGAGTTATTGAATCAGAAAAAATATCCTGTTCTTTAAAAACAAAATGTTTAGATTATTTGGAAAGAATAAAAAGCGAAGTTATTCAATATTCAATTAAAAACATGAATTTAAAATCATTACAATGTGTAATATTAATTACTTTATTAATAATAGAAAAAAATAATCATAGTGATGAAGTTTTAATGAAAACATATCCTCCACAATATCAAATAATGGATATATTTGAACATTTATTTCTAAATGATAATTGGTTAAATTTACAAAAATTAGAAGAAATATGTATAACAGATTTTACTTTAAGAAGACTAATTAAAAAATATTCACGGCCAACTTTTCAACAAATAGCTAAAAATCAAATACCAGAATCTATTGAATATGAAAAAAATATGGAAAATCTTCATATATGTGTATTATTAGGAGAATTATCTCTTGAAGAAATATTAGATTCTGAATTTAATTTAGTTCATTTAATAGGTATTACAACTGAGATGGAATGGGCAGATGGTAGATATTATACCCCTTTTGAATTTTTGCATCATGATTTAGTTCATGCAAGTAATATAGAGTACGCACTTATTAATGACGCAATAAAAGAATATAGTTTATTTTATAAATATTTAAAACAAAAAAAATTAACATTAGGAGAAAAATATGATGATTATATAATAATGTTATTTTTAATTTTTCATGAATCATTTAATACATCTGGAATATTAGAAAATAAAACTATTCCTACTATGGAAGATGTTGATGCCGGTAGTTCAGGATTTATAAAAGATGTTAAAAGTTGGATGAATCCAAGATTTTTTAGTGGTTTATTACCACCAAAAATAAAAGATATTGAAAATGAAGATGAGAAAAGAGAAAAAATAATACCATATTTAAATGAAACACTTGAAGAATTATATAAAGAATATCAAGAATTTATAAAATCACAATCAGGTGGCAACTATTATAAAAAATATTTAAAATATAAAAAAAAATATTTATTACTTTCTAATTCAATTTAAATATTTCCCATAATTGCATTTCCCAACCTACGGTTGAAATTAACTTTCCCATAATAAATTGATCGGGCGTAAGAGTTTTTACAATGTAAAAACTATGACATTCTTGATTAACTTTATAATAAAAATTGATATTTCTAATTTAAAATTATATTGTATATAATTTTAAATGGCTACTGAGATCAATATTAATGAAAAATTTACAAAACTATCAAAAACTGAATTATTATATCAAGATTTTCGAGAGGAAGTTTTAGATAGATTTTTTTGTATTAGTTCATTAATTAAAAAAAAAAATTGTTCAAATATTGATTATATTTACTTATTTAATAATATTAATAAACAATGTACATTTGAAAATATTATGAAATTTATAAATATATTAAAAAATGATATAAATTTACATAACGATAGTGAAACATCTAAAATAGTTATTCAATATTGTGATGAAATTATGGAAAGTAAAGTAATAAAAGATACAATTACCTATATGCCTTATACAATGGAAAAAGTAAAAAAAGACTGACTGGAATGGTTTTTATCATTATTTAAAAAAAAGAAGAAAATTGATTTTTATATTAATACATCAGATGAATTTGTTTAAATAACACCTTTGAAAGTTTTTCTATGATAATCACTACAACCATATTTTTTTATACCATTAAAATGTTTTTTAGTAGGATAACCCATATTAGATGATAAACTATATTTTTCATCTAAAGTTGGATCAATTGTTATTAATTCATTTATATGCATATCATGATATTCTTTTGCAATAATACTTGCTGCTGCGATTGAATAATAAAGAGTGTCACCTTTTACAATACTTTCAACTTTATAATTTTTAAATTTATTTTCCCATCCTGTACCATCAATAATTAAATTAAAAGAATTAGAATTATATTTACTTTTAAGATCTTCAATTGCTCTATCCATAGCTAATTTAGTAGCATTTAAAATATTTATTTTATCTATTTCTTTTTCATCCGCATAACCAACACCCCAATATTTAATATTATTTTTAATCCATTCTAAAGCAATTTTTCTTTTTTTTGGTGTTAATTTTTTACTATCATTAATTAAATCACACTCTTTGTCTTGATCCCAAATAACAGCACCTGCATATACTCTACCAATTAATGGCCCACGACCAGCTTCATCTAATCCAATTTCATTTATATCATTTTTAAATTTATTCATTATAAATTTAAGAATAATTAGTATTTATATTATAATACATATATATCACTTACATCATTTATCATTTTATGAGTATTTTTAATTTTTTTTGTTAAAGATGATTGATTATCAAATAATAATAATAAAATTAAACCTATAATAACACCTATTATAAATACAGTTATTCTAGATTTTTTAAGATTTTTATATTTATCTAATAATTCAGGGTATTCATTTAATTCATCTTCAAATGTTGGTTTTTTATATATTTTCAAATATATCATATAACCAATATATACAATTGATGCAATAACATATACTTTAATTATACCAAGTATAAATTTATTCATTATATAAATAAAGAAATATTTTTTAAATTAAAAAACATCTGAACAAATAGGACATTTTTTATTATTAACTAACCATGGATTAATACATTCATTATGAAAACCATGACCACATTGACCAGTTCTAATAGTTGATTCAATATTATTTTCAATAGCATAAATACTATCTGAATATATAGATTTTCTACAAATAACACAATCTGTATTAGAAATATTATTATATCTATTAGATGTAATAATATTCATATAATTGATTTTAATAAAAGGATGATCCATTATTAATTAATTTTAATCAAAGATTGTATTTATAAAAATTAATTTAATCAATTTTTATTATTAACAAATCTATTAGATTTGTTAATAATAAAGTTAATAGGGAATGCCAGAGTTTTACTTTGTAAAACTCTTGCACCCTATCAATTTTTATTTGTGAGATAGAAAAACAACCATAGGTTGATTTATTAGATTTACATATCAAAATCAACATCTACACTTTCACTGCTAATATCCGATTCTGATTCTGATTCTGATTCAGATGAATCAGTTATAAATGAAGATTTCTTTGATTTTTTAGATGATCTTCTGCGTTTACCACCAAATTGATTAAATAATTTTTCAATATCTTCTGTATTTCTAATTTCACTTAAATCGGTTGTTGTAATAAGTTCTTCTGTATTATTATTAACAACTAAATTTTTATTTTGTGTAGCCATCATTGGTGCAACTGGTTGAGCAATTGGTGCTGCTGCTGTTGCCGCAACAGCAGCAGTATTAACAGCTGTCATTGGAACAGCAACATTTGGCATTGGATTAACTTGTCCAGCACATGTAGCTAAGGGTGAAGGATTAAAAGAAGCTGGTGATAACATAGCACCTCCAGTTTGAACAGGTGTTTCAGATAAACTATAATCCATTTCAACTGTTATATCTTCAGAATTAATATCAGCTCCACCATTTTGTTGATTAGTAAAACTAGGAGTATCAGATAATGTAAAATCTTTTATATCAGCAGTATCAGTTTCAAGATGGTGAACATTACCACCAGTCATGCTTAATTGTTTTTTTAAGTCTTGATACTTTTGTTTATATTTTAAATATTTTTGTTCGTAAGATGACATATATAGAATAATAGAGAATTTATTTTAGAATTTTTTTTATACTTAAAATATAAATGAATAAAATTTTTCCAATATTATTGGGTTATAATAATAATACATTATATGGTGTTGAAAATGATGTTATTTTAATTTATAATTTATTTTATAATTTTTATAAATCAATTAGATCTTTAGATGGTTCGTTACTATGGTTAAAACCAATAATATTAATTAATAATGAAGTTAATTTAAATTATATAAAAAATATTTTAAAATCTAAATTAGAGTTGTTAGAAAATAGATTTTTATTATCAAATATTATTATTATTATATATTTTTCTGGTCATTCTAATTCTAAAGGCTTTTTAAAATTTAGTAATGAATTTGTTAATTCAAATATGTGTATAAATAGTATATATGATGTTATTAGTTCTTATAAAATAAGTACTGAAATTTTTTTTATTATAGATAGTTGTTTTAGTAAAAATTTTATAAATAATTATATTAATTCAAATTCATATATTAATAAAATATCATATTTAGTTAGTTGTATGGAAAATGAATATAGTAAAGAAATTGAAACTGATTATGATGAATCATTATTTAAATATAAAAATATAAAAAAAAATAAAAAATTTATAATTGGGATATTTACATTATATTTAATTAAATTAATTGAAGCAAGAAATATAAAAGATATATATGAGTTTAAAAATATTATTGATGATAAATTATGGAAAATTATTTCTATTAAATATAAACAAACAGCTTATTATGAAATTAATTAATTTCTATATAATTATAATGACAGATAAATGTGCACCAAGTAAAAAATCAACTGATGGATCTTGTTATTCAATTGATAATTTAAAAGATATAGCCAGTGCTTATAATAAAGAATATAGTGATAAAATTAAAATAAGTAATAATAAAAAAATATTACTTCAAGAATTAACAGGAAAAATGCATAAAAGATTTAATTGTGATCAAAATGGGAATGATCAACAAAAATGTTGGCAATCATCTTCATTAATAAAAGGTATGAATAATAATGATATAAAATATAATACATTTAGACCAAATGGTCCAAGAGATACTAATAAATGGTTAGCAACTGGTGATATTAATAAAGTAATGCAACAATATCAATATAAATATAAAAATTTTAAATATTTAGGAACATTGCCAAATGATTTTGCTGATCTACCTTATTATGAAATTAATAATATTAAATTTGATGAGTTAGAAAAGAAAAATATAACACAATTAGGAGCAGTTATTAATTTAGATAATCATGATCAAAGTGGTTCTCATTGGGTTGCTTTTTATACAAATCTAAATGAAAATAAAGTATATTATTTTGATAGTGTTGGTATGAAACCTAACAAAAGAATAAATGCTTTTGTGAGGAAAGTATTAACACACATGTATAATAAAAAAAATAATACTAATTTTAATGTTCAACAATTTTTATCTAAATATCATTCATCTAATGAATATGATGTTAGATATAATAAAATACAACATCAATTTAAAAATACTGAATGTGGTGTATATTCTATGAATTTTATTATTAGATTATTAAATGGTAAATCTTTTGATAATATTGTTGAAAATATTACAAAAGATGAAGATATGAGTAAATGCAGAAAATCATATTTTAATTAATTTTAATCTATGATTTTAATCTATAATTTCTATTATAAAACTTAAATTATAAATTAATCCATTAAAATTATATAAATTATTATCTTCTGTATAAAATTCTAATTTTAAATTATTTAATGATATTAATTCATTAAAATTTAATTCACATATACTATTTCCATTAAAATTTAATATACCTACTGGTTGATTATTATATATATTTCTTATATATAATAGTAATTTTGTTGGCATTCTTAAATCATAAATTCTATTTGCAATAATTTCATTATTTGTAATATTATTTATAAAACCTAGTTTATTAGATAAATATGTATTCATTATTGTAATATTATTATTATTTTTAGAAGTTACTTTCACTAATTGTCTACTATCAATACTAAATAATAAATCATCATTCTTATTTAATTCATTTAATAAAGATGTAATATCATAATTACCTTTATTTATATGAATTCTTAAAGGACTAGATGATTCAGTTCTATATTCATTATCTTCATTTAGTATATAATTAAATGTAGTTGATTCTATATTATAAACTGGTTGTGGTAAATTATATGAAACTAATTTTATTTTACTTATATTATTTATTTGATTAAATTGATAATTATACATAGATTCTGTCTTGTTCACCTCTAATTGAAATGTTTTAGTTAAAGTTTTTTTTTGTAATTGTTGATTTTTTAAATATTCATTTTCTTTTTGTAAATTACCAATAACTTGGTGCATTTCTGACATTTTATTAGTCATCAATGATATTTTTTCCATTATATCTTGTAATTGAGGTTGTTGGTATTGTTGAGGTGATTGATATTGTTGAGGTGGTTGATATTGTTGAGGTTGTTGGTATTGTTGTGGTGGTTGATATTGTTGAGGTGGTTGATATTGTTGATGTGGTTGATATTGTTGATGCTGTGGTGGAGGTGATGTAAATATTGATGAATTTTGTGTTTGACTATGAACAGATCCTCCATTATTAATAGTTGGCATACTTCTTTCCATTTCTAATTGTTTTAATCTATCTTGGGTTGACATATTATCATTATACTTGGATATATCTACTGCAGGAACAGTTGAACTAAAATTACTATCATTATTATCACTGAAACCAAGTAATGGCTTACCAGATGATGGTTTTTCATCATAAGAATTTGTTTTTCCAACTTTAACTGGTTTTAAAAAATCAGGCATTTCTTTAGGTTGTCTATCATTATTAACACGTCTACTTTGTTCTATTTCAGATAATCTAGAACCAACATCTGCATTTATTTTTTGCATTATATCAGATGAAATATTCTTAGGAGCAGGTGCTTGTGTATTTCCAAATGATCCAGTTGGTCTATCATTACCTGGTACAGGCATTGGTCTTTTTACAGATTCAAAATTTCTTGTATTCATTTTATTATTCATATCATTATTTGGTTTATTTACAAATGTATCACTTATTTTTTTAATAACAATTTCATTAAATTGTTTTTTTACTAATGACATATTTGTTGCATTTATTTTATTTATTTCAAGTGTTTTAAATACACTTTTCATATTTTCAATTAATTGATTTATAATTTTATCTTTTTGTTCTTTTGATAAATTAGTTAATTCATTATTAATTGTAATTTGTTTATATAAATTTGTTATATTATCTTTAGATAAAAAGTCTGTTCTTACCAAGTTATCTGACATTATTAAAAACAATATATATTTCTTTAACATTATAAACGAAAATTTAATTAAAATAAATATATATTTTAATTAAATTATTATTTATTAAAAAGCGTATGATTTAACATTAGTTTTATAGGTTTAATTTGGTATTTGTGGGAATGTTTGTTGAGGTATTTGTTGGGGGTGGTACATTCATAGATACATTATAACTTGCTTTATTAGATCTTCTTTTCTTTATAACTGCTACTACTACAATTATAACAATTAATAAAATTACACCAATTATAGAACCAACTATTATACCAGTTGAACTTTTATTTTTTGTATTATCATAAGAATTAATATTATTTTCTGCATTACCTTCTGTAGATATATTATTATTATTTTTTACATTATTAACAACTTGTCCCTTTCCAGTACCGCCAGTTCCAGTACCGCCAGTTCCAGTACCGCCAGTTCCAGTACCGCCAGTTCTAGTACCGCCAGTTCCAGTACCGCCAGTTCCAGTACCGCCAGTTCCAGTACCGCCAGTTCTAGTTGTACTTGGTGCAGCAGATAATCCTAATTTTTTAGAAATATCATTTAAATCTTGAGTAAATTTACTTAATGTATCATCTATTTGTTTTTGTAAATTTTCTGCACCTGGGGAATAATTATCTTGTTGACATTTTTGAGCAAGTTTAACAACACCTGTATCTTCTACTTTTATATTATTTACACGAACTTCATTAACACATAATTGTTGTTTTATTTTATTCACTGTTTTAAATGTTTTATTTATATTTGCAGAACATCTATCCTCCAAATTTTGAGAAGCAGTTATACCATCAATCGCCCCCATTGTAGTATGACTTGCATCTGATGCAATAATTTGAATTGATTCTTTTTGATATTTACTATTTTCACAATTACAATCAATATATGCATTTTGCATATTTATTTTAGATTCATTTTTAGTATTATTTTGATCAAAATATTTACCATAATATGCTAAATCATCGCCATACATTTTTTTATTTTCATCATAAACTTTTTGACAAAATGATTTATATAAAGTCTCACATTTACCTTTGGATAATACAAAATTTGAAGTATCTTTCTCAAAAAAATATAATAAATTATTACCAGATAAATCTTTTTCAAATGTACACTTATTTTCTGTAATATCTCTTTCATTACTGAATATAGGTATATATACACTTGAATATTCCCATGATGTATTTTTTGTATCCCATGATAATATTGGTATAGGTATACTAGTTTGTCCAGTACAACAAGCTCTTTTTTGTAATAATTTATTATATAATATTGAGTTATCACCTTCGTTATAATAATTCTTTGCCCAAGATGCTATTTGTTTTGATAATTCAGTATTATATAATTCACCCTGTTCATTTGATATTAAATTACCCATATTAAATAAATATAGATTATAAATATATTATTTTTTCTTATATTATTTATATATGTCTTTTTTATTAGGTGGAATGGTATTAGGTGCATTATTTGGGGGAGATAAAGAAAAATCAGTAACTAGACAAACTGTTAGAAATGCAATTACTACTAGTTTAAAAAATGAAGTTCAAAATATTAATAAAATTTTATTAAAAAATACAGTTGACGTAACAAATAAAGTTGTTTCAAAAGTTGAAGCAAATATTATCCAAAGTGCATCAAGTGCAAATATTTTTAGTGGTAGAGATATAATAATATCAGGTAAAGGAAAATTTAAACTTAATCAATCATCTACATTAAAATATAAAGCTGAAGCAAGTCAAAAAATTATACATGATAACAATGTTAGAAATGATCTACAAACAGAGATAACAAATTCTGTATTAAATAATACACTAAATAATAATGATATTATAAGTAAATTAACTGCATTAAATGATTTATTATCTAGAAAAACAGATGAAGGGGGTGAACATATAATAACAGATGCAATTGATAGTATTGTTGGAATTTTTAAAGGACCAAAAACTGTAGAAAAAGAAGTAGAACAAAAAATTGATAACATATTAAATACTTTAGTTGAAAATAAAACAATTAATCAAAATGAAGTTCAAAATATAATTGAATCTAAAGTTCAAAATATTATAGAAAATATAACACAAGCATCGTGTAATCAATTAATGACAACTACTAATACTTTTTATGCAAGAGATATAATAATAACAGATGATGGTCAATTTGATGCTTCACAAACTGCAATTGGTGAAGCTATGGCATTATGTATAAATAGTGCAACTAATAATGTAGATATTGCAAATGCAATTATTCAAAATAATAAAAGTATAATTGATAATACTACTGAGAATGAAAATAAAGTTGATTCAAATATGGATGTTAAAAATATTCTAAAAGAAATAGATGAAAAAACTTCAATTATTAATGGTTTATGGAAAATGATTATAATTGTAGCAATTGTTATTGGTATATGTGTTGTTATTGGCGCAATAGCTGGTGTTATTTATGTATCTAAAGGTGGTAAAATACCTTCATTAAAAAATAATTTACCTGGTACACCTTTATCTCCACCTCAAGCATTATCCACAGAACAATATGTATTAACACCACCTTTATATAACTTCGCATCACCTGGATCAGATAATAATGCTGGTTATCAAAATGTGTCACAAATAGATGGTAGTTTATTAACAGGCCCTCAAGCAGGAAATGCAGCGGGAAATACAGCTGCTAATACACAACTAAATTTATTTAAGAAAAAATATAATATATATTCTACTAAAAAATAAATTATATTTACAAATATAATTTGTAAATATAATTTTTAATTATTATTTAATAAAAATTTATAACATTTTCTTATATTTATCCATATTATTATTA
>JACCDO011151165.1_pt1 | contig 11674 bp, 12 predicted proteins | sample 7446101 | NCBI WGS metagenome assembly JACCDO01 (sample SAMN15323440, study PRJNA562643) | freshwater metagenome | isolation source: river surface water | place: USA:Blue River Watershed | collected 2017-08-16
ATTCGCTCCTACGTTGTTTTTACGAATGATTGTTTCGGATCAGGGCGAATATCCATTCGCCCCTACGTTTATTTAACGAATGATTGTTGTGGATCAGGGCGAATATCTATTCACCCCAACATTGAATTATTGAATGTTTTGCGCATTAGGGCGAATATCCATTTACCATTACGAATTATTTAACGAATGATTTTTCGGATCAGGGCGAATATTCATTCGCCCCTACGTTGTTTTTACGAATGATTGTTGCGGATCAGGGCGAATATCCATTCGCCCCTACGTTGTTTTTACGAATGATTGTTGCGGATCAGGGCGAATATCCATTCGCCCCTACGTTTATTTAACGAATGTTTTTTGCATTAGGGCGAATATCCATTCGCTCCTACGTTGTTTTTACGAATGATTGTTTCGGATCAGGGCGAATATCCATTCGCCCCTACGTTTATTTAACGAATGATTGTTGTGGATCAGGGCGAATATCCATTCGCCCCTACGGAAGGCATAAATTATAGGGTTTTCATATATTTTATTTCAAAAAACAAATGGGATCATGTTTCAATTTTGTGGAAAAAATTATGTCGTCTAAATCTTTTTTTAACGGGTTGTCAGGAGGTAGGAAATCAACACGATTGAAGAATCATGACTATGGTAGTATTGGATTTTATTTCATTACAATGTGCTGTCAAAATCGATTGCATTGGATGGGGGAGGTGGTAGATGGAAAAATGAAATTAAATGAAATCGGGAAGATTATTTTTGAAGAGTGGTTATCTACAGAACAAAAAAGAGGCAATGTTAAGTTGCATGAATTTGTCGTAATGCCAGATCATTTTCATGGAATAATTGAAATTACACATGCTGTTGAAGATGTAGTAAAACATGAAAAGTTTTACTGTCCTAATTATACAATCGGATCAATAGTGCGCGGCTTTAAAAGTTCTACAACAGTTCAGGTATATAATTATCTTTCATCCCATGAATTGCATTGGCGTAGGGGCGAATTGATATTCGCCCCAAATACCACGGGAATGGAATTTGCCCCAAATTCCAAAGGAATGGAATTCGCCCCAAATACCACGGGAAAGGAATTTGCCCCTAATAATTCGGATAATAGATCCACCTTGGATGAATCAGAAACGGATTTTTTCAGAGGTGAATCAGCGATCGGTAGGGGCGAATTGATATTCGCCCCAAATACCAAGGGAATGGAATTCGCCCCCAATGAACAGGAAATGACATATGCCCTTCATGATTCGGAAATGAAATCTGCCCTTCATGATTCAGAAGTTAAATCCGTCCTGAATAATTCGGAAAATGGATCCACCTCGGATGAATTAGAAAAGACTTGCGCTCCCTTTAAATTATGGCAAAGGGGATATTATGATCGGTGCATTAGAGCCCAGGATGAATTGAATGCGATCAAGAACTACATAAGAGCAAATCCCTCACGATGGACGAGTAGAATGAATGAGAATTCTTTGTAGCCCTTATTGTTTGAAAAAATCGCATCCATAAATACTCCTATAGGAGTATTTTTTTTTGTCGACTAATTCGGTTATCCTTGTCAAATGGAAATAATGGTGAAAAACAACGGGAGCTTTAAGACTTCCTTGGAAATGGATGGAGTTGTAGCAGCGAACTCGGCCTTGCACAAGTGGTGGAAAAGTGACATTGCCTTCAAAAAAGACAAAGAAATTACTGCCTTGTTGACCAAGGACAATTACTGGAAATTTGATTTAAGTTTTAGCAAGGATCAAGAGGTAGAAATGCAATTCAAGTCCAAGATTTTCAAGGACATCAAAGTGATTTCCAAAGAAGGTCGTGAGTATGTTTTCAAAAAGAAAGGCGCATCGGAGAATCGATTGTGTTTGATCAATGATCAAGGTGAGGAGGTGTTGGTGATGGAGAAGCAAGGCAAGTGGTGGAAGAGTCGTCCCTATTTGGTGACCCACATTAATCGTGATGATATACCAACGCAAGATGAATTGTTGCCCATTGTAATCGTTGCAGCCATGCGCATATTTAATCAGCGTGCTGCGATGATTGCACCCATTGTCATTTTGATGAATGTAGTTTTTAATGAGACGATGGGGGAATAAGTATTCATTTAATGCAGCTCCTGTCAGCAGGATTTGGGGTTAGGTCCAATTCCTACAACTATCAGGAGTGGTGGTTAATTTGACTAATCAATCTTTTAACCTTTCTAAATCTGTCTCATCGAACTTGATTACGTCTGCAGAAATTATGCATGTAGTTCGATAGAAGCATGGAAAGTAGTAGGTGTTCTGCCATTCAATAATTTGGTTAATGAGAGCCTCATTTCTCCTCAAAGGATTTTCAAGCAACATTTTTTCTTTTGCTTCATTGATTAAAGCTGAATGGTTCATTCCACCTATTCCAAATACATAAAAGCAACTTGCTGATCCACTTCGGATGCCAGTATATGAGAAATTACCTTGATCAACAGTTGTATTACTCGACATATTTCCGTGGTAAACGGACATACAGCTCGAGAATAAAGTGATTATAAGAATTGAAAGAATGTGTATTTTTTTCATTTTTTTTTGGTGAAGATAAATAAATATGCGCATTGTCAAACAAGTCAAAAAAGAAGTAGCACATTTTCTTTACTCTCCTCAGTGACATTAAAAGAAGCATGGTACCTTCAATTATCTGAATGGTGTTTTATGGGGAGAATGTGTAAACCTATACCTAGATTTTAATTTTCCAATGCATCTTACCCCCACCATGATAGGCCATTCAATTTATCTTTCTCTTGCTTTGCTAGATTTGGGCAGAGATTGCGTTTTATTCATTATCCCACTTTATTGCCGTGCACCAATCAAAGGCCTATCTTTGCCGCATGTCCAAACTGACTTCAGAAACCATTTGTGCACTCTCCACCCCACACGGTGTTGGAGGTATCGCTGTTGTGCGGGTGAGCGGTCCATTGGCTCTTTCTGTCAGTCAGGCTATTGTCAAAAAGCCATTGAATGAGACCAAGGTCCGTGAAGCGCAATTCAGGGCCATCATGGATGGAGATCAGATTTTGGACGAAGCCGTGTTGACTTATTTTCAAGGTCCTGCCAGCTTTACCGGCGAAGACGTTGTGGAGATAGCGGTGCATGGTTCGCGGTACATTCAACAGCGATTGTTGCAAGTTTTGGTTGAGCAAGGTTGTCGTATGGCACAACCGGGAGAATATACCATGCGTGCCTATTTGAATGGCAAGTTGGATTTGAGTCGTGCGGAAGCGGTAGGGGATGTGATTGCAGCGGAGAGCGCTGCAGCGCACAAGCAAGCCGTCCACCAGATGCGTGGCGGATTCTCTCAGGAGATCGATGGCTTGCGGGAGAGGTTGATTCAGTTTGCGTCATTGTTGGAATTGGAGTTGGATTTTGCAGAGGAAGATGTTGAGTTTGCCGATCGAAGTGCCCTGCAAAAATTGTTGGCGGAAATAGAAAAGGTCGTTATTCGATTGCGCGAGAGTTTTCGCTTGGGCAATGCCATCAAGCACGGCATACCCACCGCCATTGTTGGCGCACCCAATGCGGGGAAGTCCACCTTGTTGAATGCCTTGTTGAATGAAGAGCGAGCCATTGTGAGCGATATAGCAGGGACCACCCGTGATACTGTAGAAGAGATATTGCATTTGGGCGGAGTCCAATTTCGGCTGATTGACACAGCCGGCATCCGCGAGACCCAGGATACGATTGAGCGCATGGGCATTGAGCGCAGTTGGGAGAAAGCCTCACACGCCGAGATGATTTTGTGGATGGTCGATGGAGGCAGTTGTACCAAAGACCAAATGGAGGCAGAGTGGAAGCAGATACAAGCAGTACGCAGACCGGAGTCTAACGTGTTGTTGGTCATCAACAAGCAAGATCAGGCCGATAACCATATATTTTGGGAAGCCTGTCCCCAGGTGCGCATCAGCGCCAAAGAGAAACAAGGATTAGAAGCACTGAAGACCCAGCTCAGTTCCCATTTTCAAGAAGAGTTGCAAGGGCAAGACACCATCGTCACCAATGCCCGTCACCACGAGGCTTTGGGGCAGGCGTTACAATCCTTGCACGAAGTGCAACGCGGCATGAGTGCCCAGCTCACCAGTGACCTATTGGCCATTGACATCCGCAATACCCTGTATCACCTGGCCAGCATCACCGGCGCAGTATCGGCTGATGATATTTTGCATTCGATTTTCAGTAAGTTTTGTATCGGGAAGTGAGTTATCAATGAAATGTTCTGTTGGCAGCAATGTCTGACTCTTTAGAATGGATTGGTGAATATTCCGTAATCTGGTCTTAGGATGTATACAGCCAAATACATGTTATCTCCGGAGGGTTCGAATCCCTCTCTCCGTATTATCTTAAGCTTCTATTCAATACACTAATCAATAATCGTCTCACGGTTTCCATTTCATCCGCTTTACTTGCCGCCACAAATAAGGTCAGACTTGCAAGGGCTTCATTGCTGATAATGGGCTGTCCGGAATTTGTATGTAGTAATCCATTACGCTCCAAAAACAACAGAAAGCAAGCTGCAGCAATGCGTTTATTACCATCAACAAAAGCATGATTTTTCACCACCAAATAGAGCAGCATGGCTGCCTTTTCTTCAATGGATGGATAAATCTCTTGTTCACCGAAACTTTGTCTGATTTGATTTACTGCGCTATCAAATCCGCCATCTTTTTCTTTACCAAACACACCTGAATTAAATTCAGCACGCATTTTTTCCACAAGCTCCATGTATTCTGCCATGGAAGGGTATTCCGCTTTGTTAGTGTGTTTTCCTTTTTTGTCTAACGACTCATGGTCGTAGTCGTCTAGGAGTTGCAAGCCCACACTAAATTGGTGCAACCAAGCGTAATCCTCATTATTGATGGCTTTATCTTCTATCGCCCTGCTAAGGATTCGTATCCCATCATGGAGTATTTGTATTTCCTTGTTTTTTTGTTCTAGCCGTTTTTCATTGATAGCCACCCCTTCAATCAAGTAGTCTTTCAATCTTTTTGTGGCCCATTGACGGAATTGGGTGCCTCGTTTTGAGTTAACGCGGTAACCGACGGAGATAATGGCATCTAGGTTATAGAATTTAACATTCCGTTTAACCTCCCTTTTCCCTTCCTTTTGAACTACCGAGAAAAGCTCGGTAGTTGAATTTTCATCGAGTTCTTCTTCTAAAAAAATATTTTTCAAATGCAAGCCAATAGTGTCTGAGTCCTTGTCAAAAAGTTCTCCAAGCTGTTTTTGATTCAACCAAACTGTATCATGTTCAAACCTCACTTGAACAACTGTTTGGTTGTCAATTGATGTAAATATTTCTATCTGATTCTCCATTATATCACTTTCATTCCCATTTTTGTCGCCACCATTTTAATTGTGTCTTTTGACACTTTTTCGTTGTCCACCACATCAAATACCCGGTCTGCCAGCCAATAGGTGAGCAACTCTTTCTCACTCACCTGTATCAGTTTCGCCAGCTTCGGGATCCATTCGCGCTTTGCCTGGCGGTCGCCTCGTTCAATATTGCTGAGCATCGGTGAATCAATGTCTAAATGATAAGCTACCTGGCGCTGCAACAATCCCTGGGCTTCACGCCATGCTCTAATCTTCTTCTCAAAAAAGGTATTCTATACTACTCGTTTTACGACTTGTCCGTGTACTGACAAATATAGTAATATATAAACAAATGATGTTTAGGTATAAACCGTAGTTGGGGATGGTTGGGGATGGTTGGGGATGGTTGGTGATATTAATAAGTGACAAATAGGCTTTAAAAGTGGTTTCAGGCACTTCATTATCCTTCTCGAACCGTTTTGTCTTCCCTATTAGAACAAATAGAGCCGCGAGAAAAAGCCTACATCCTGGTAAAACTTTTACCATTTGTAATGCCCAAGATGAATGCTGATGAAATAGAGTTACCCGAACCGATTATTATTCAGATACATCCTGATATTTAAATGCTTGAAGATGTTTTAAAAAATACTAATGCCAATTAGCCTTGGATAATTTATTTCTTAGAAGTGCTCAATAATCTCTCAATTTCCATAAGCTCAGAAAAACCTAAACCTAAATTTTCTGCTAATTGATTAAATTCATCATTTCAGAGCTTTGTCTTAAGTTTATAGTAATTTCTGATAAACCACCCTTGATTCATTTTTCTGTTTTTTTTGGCCCGTTCAATTTCATTCAAAGTAAATTGTCCTGAGAAAGGGTTGGAGTTAAGAATAGTCGAGCTGTACTGTATAGCCCTCATTCTAATATTAAAGGAGAATTTCGAAAGGAACATTTGTTTAAGTTTAAATTGAAGCCAAAGGTAAAAAATGGATTAACGTACACAGGTTGATTGGGATGTTGCCTGTCCCATTGTCGAACCGTAAATAAAGAAATATCCATTCATATCTGCTTGGTTCAATGGCTGAATATTTGCGAAGGTTAATGTATTCAGATTTGAAATTGATATTGTCCACATAGCCTTGGTAAAATTTTGTGGTCCATTGATGGTTGCGTAACTTAAAACCTCTTCAATTGTTGGAAGTCTCCAATCAGTATACCCTTGCTCTTCAAGATTATAGCAAAAACTCAATGCTTGAGCAAAATTAGGATTTGTAATTTCACTGGTTGATATCATCGTGAATCCTTTACCGATATTTCCCTGAAAGTTTGAAACTGAACTTGCACCGCTGTTAGCTGCATACAAAGCATACGGCACGCTCAACATCTGCTGCGTTCCTAAGTCAATATTTCCATTACCGCTATTCATAGCTACTTGAAGGAATTTTGTACCGCTTCCCCAATTGATGGCACTGAAAGTACCAACAGATGAAGTTCCTTGTCCAACATTCAAGTTGATTAATCCCAAGGCATTGCTGGTGGTGCTGTGATTTTCTTGGTATTCTGTTGTTCCATCAACTGCATTGTTGTGAATGGTAAACGTAATGGTAACGGCTTGGTTGGTAATCACGCTTCCGTCCGCATTCCTGAGTACCGCTTGGTAGGGTATGGCTTGAGGACTTTGGGCAATTGCGCTATAAACGCAAAGAAATAAAAACGGTAATGCAATAATTTTTTTCATACAATTGTTATTGCAGTAAAAGTAACTCGATAATTGAAAATTGATATCTATTGCTACTTATTTCTTTTGGGATATTTAAACAGGTTTGTACCCTATTTGTACCTCAAACACGTTTTTTTTTTTCTTAAACCGCTGTAAATATTGGGTTTTAGCCAATTGGTTACATTATGTATCGGGAAGTGAGTTAACCTTCAGCGATCATCGGAAAAACCTCCATCGATTTTCTCAATGCATAAAAGGGTAGGGTGGACATGAGTTGTTGAACCTCTTCTTCTGTTTTGTCTTTGAATATGAGGATGGCGCCGTTCCTGGTGGGACGTAAATACAGCTGTTCCAAAAATCCTTCTTGTTTCCATTGTGCAACTACCGCGCGTTCCTGTTGTAGAATCTCCTGAAAATTACTGGGTAGATTTTCTAAGTCGATGGTGAGGATGACCAATACTTTGTTCATGATATTTTTTTTATTGTTTGTGCTCTAATTTATTTGGATTCATCTAAAAAAGGATAATCAATATACCCTTGATCCTTTCCGCCATACATGGTGGCGCGATCGGCTTGATTCAATGCAGCATTCAGCTCGAATCGCTTGGGCAAATCAGGATTGGCCAAAAACAAAGTGCCATAGGAAATCATTGCGGCTATGCCTTTTTGCAATTCAGCCTCTCCTGTTTCTCTGTTGTATCCACAATTGGCGATAACGGAATGTCGGGATATTTTTCCAAAGGTGTCAATACAATTTTCGGGATAGTGGGGATATTGTTCTTTGGCAAATGGTACATTCATGATGTGCACATATGACAACGGCATCTCATTTAAACAGGTTATCAAATGGGTGAACTGCTCAACGGGATGCGCATGCATGATGTTGTTGTAAGTACTGGTAGGGGATATGCGAATGGCGACTTTGTTTTCTCCAATGGCATTGACCATTTCTTGCATGACTTCTATGACAAATCGATTTTTATTCTCCAAACTCCCGCCGTACTCATCGGTTCTGTGATTGGCGCTGTCTGCCAAAAATTGGTTGGGTAAATATCCAAATGCAGCATGCAATTCAACCCCATCAAATCCTGCTCGTATGGCGTTGATTGCGGCATTCTTGTAATCCTGAATGATGGCTTTTATTTCTGTATGCGATAATTCATGCGGCGTTTCGTAGTCTTTTAAACCCTCCATGGTGAAGTGTTGTTGCCCCTGGATGGCAATCGCTGAAGGTGCTTCAGGAGTATCGCCATTTTTCACCAATGAATGACCGACACGCCCCGTGTGCCAAAGTTGGGCATAAATAGTACCTCCATTCTCATGAACACTAGCGGTTACCTTTTTCCATGCTTCTATTTGCTCGTCGGTAAAAAGCCCCGGAGTCATTGGACTGCCTAAAGCACGTCTACTGATGTTGATTGCTTCACTGATAATCAGACCCGCGCTTGCGCGTTGCGTATAATACAATACGGTTGAATCACTTACCACACCGTTGAAGTCTGCTCTGGAACGGGTCATTGGTGCCATCGCCATTCTGTTTCGTAGCGTGATGTCCCCAATTTTGACAGTTTCTAAAAGTTTCATTGTTTAATTTTTGCCGAATCTAGTTCTATTGCTTTACTTTTGAAAGTAGTTACACTTTTGTACAGTAGTAACCCAATGTAAAGCAATCAATAAAAATGGGTAGTTATGAATGAAAAAAAAAATCAAGATATTCCATACAAGTGCAGTTTGAAAGATGTTTTGGATGTGATAGGCGGCAAATGGTCGATGCCGATCATCTATATTTTATCCAAAGGCAAGTTGCGTTTTAAGGAAATTGAAAGGACGATTGAAGGTATCAATACGCGCATGCTGGTTAAGGAGCTCAAGAATTTGGAAGCCAATGCGATTGTTACACGTCAGGTGTATGCTACTGTCCCGCCAACCGTGGAATACGATTTAACGGATAAAGGAAAAAAGCTTCTTCCTAGTATAGAGTCATTGTACCATTGGGGAAAGGAATATGCATTGTAAAAGAATGAAATAATATTACTGATTACTGGTTAAAACAACTTTGATTAATTGGATGTGTCAGACCTATTGTTCTAACATTCTTTTTCGTTTGACTGCCCCATGGAGATAAACTTGTACTAATTTTGAGCTAGCCCCTCAAACATTGCCTGCAACCATCAAATGAAAAAGGAAATTGGTATCATACCGAAAAATATTTTTCTCGTTTTTCTTCTTGGTATTTTGTTCTCTTGTACAAATGATATGAACCCTTCGGTTGTTACAAATGAAAATACCATTTCAGGTGTGAGTACAATTGTTTCAAGCACTGAAAAGGATACCGCGTCCAATATCGATAAAGAAAAAGAACTGATTTTACGTCCTGGTTTGATGGATGTTCAGCGATTGAATGATAACATCTTGGTTCAACTCAAATATTCAGGCACCGAAAACTTCACCGGTGAACAATTGTATTTTAAGATTAAAAGAGCCTATCTGCAAAAAGAAGTCGCTGATAAACTATGCAAGGCTCAAACAATCTTAGATGATTTGAAACCAGGTTACCATCTTATGGTTTACGATGCTATTCGTCCAAGAGAAGTACAACACAAAATGTGGGAGGCTTTGGATTCCATTCCTAGGTCAGTACGAATCAATTTTGTTTCTAATCCGAGAAAGGGAAGTATACACAATTATGGAGCAGCGGTGGATGTCACCATCACCAATGAAAAGCTTGAAATGTTGGACATGGGAGCTGAATATGATGACCCGCGGAAAATCGCATATCCCATTCATGAGAAACGTTTTTTAAACACGGGTGAATTATTGCTAGAGCATATTGACAACAGAAAATTGCTCCGTTTGGTAATGGGTAAGGCAGGTTTTACTGGTATTGATTCTGAATGGTGGCACTTTAACGCATGCTCTCACCAATATGCTCAATCTCATTATCCCATTATTGAAAAGGAAGAGGATATCTTCAGATGAGTTAAGCTTTCCTTACAAACTCTGATTTCAAGCCCATGGAACCAAATCCATCTATTTTGCAAGAGATATTGTGGTCGCCATCTACCAAGCGAATGTTTTTGACTTTGGTTCCGGCTTTTACGGGCTTTGGTGCGCCTTTTACAGGCAAATCTTTGATGACAATGACGCTGTCTCCGTCGACCAAAGGTGTACCGTTTGAATCCAGTACTTGACTGGATGCGGCGGCAGCTGCTGCTTCCTCTGCTTCTTCAGACGGACTCCATTCATGAAAACATTCTGGACATACCAATAAATTATCACTGGGGTAAGTATATGGTGATTGGCACTTGGGGCAAGGTGGAAAGCTACTATCGCTCATGGTTATTATTTGAGTGGCGAATATCGACCGAATTGGTGGAATAAAAAATACGATAAATATCAGTTAAATGACCTCCTGAGAAATCGGATGGTCAATGGAATTTCTGGATAATGCTCCGTGTGATAATTGTTGAATCCGTAACGTTGGTATACCTTGAAATTTTGGTCAAAAGCCGTTTCGGCATATATCGGTAGCTGAAGTTCAGTTGCTTTTAAATACAACGCGTCTCTTAACTCTCTGGCCTGGTGCTCTCCTTGGTTTTCTTTTTTGGTTCCTAAAACCCAAACGTAAAGATAATTCTCTTCCTTTGGCCTGAAAGATTCTAATCTTTTTTCCATTTTCAAAATTTGAATAAGACGTTTCCATTCAAATGCACTGAAAATCATTTTACAATAATCCCAAAGATCTCTTACCCCTTTTTTCCATTCATTGCTATGCATGAATATCAACAATCCTTTTCCATCGTCTGAAAGGTAGATGGCTTTTCTTCTGTTGGAGAGGGCATAAATAAATTTGGCCAATTCACGAACCTTTCTGGGGAATTCTCTCGTACCCAGGAAATATTGAATTTTTGGATTGACCTCAATGGCATCGATTATGATCGCTACAATATTCTCTTTTTCATTGGGTAGAGCACGACGCATTTGGGCAAATTTTAAATACTTTTGAAAGGTAAGAAAAAAGAAATTCTTGTTGATTAATTTTCATTCACATCATCGTCCATTGGACAGGAGCACGAGGACCATTTTTAATGTTGATCGTCCTGAGAATTTCTTGAGAAATGAACGTTGCTCCATCGGTTTGCACCCTTGGTATCTGCATCGCGATACTTTGGAAATGGATTATTTATGGATGAACGAGTTTTCTGTCAAGCCAGAGGTTATGGCCATTGGTGAATGTGGATTGGATAAGTTGTGTAAGGTTTCATGGGAATTGCAATTAGAGGCATTTCACTGGCAAATCAATTTGGCAAAAGCGGTTCAAAAGCCGATCATCATTCATTGTGTTAGAGCACAACAGGATATTTTGAAAATCATCAAGGAGGTTAATGTTATTTTTGTTTTTCACGGTTTTAATCGCTCACTGGCCATGGCCTATGATATCTTAAACGCAGGTGGAGGTATTTCAGTGAATGCAAAATTTTTAAAGACCAAACAAGGTCAAGATACGATGAAGAAAATCAATCAGAACTCCGTATTTCTTGAAACAGATGATGATTCAATTTCCATTCATGAGGCTTACCTTTGTCTCGCCAATATTTGGCAAAAAAAATTG
>JACCDO012327392.1_pt1 | contig 11674 bp, 11 predicted proteins | sample 7446101 | NCBI WGS metagenome assembly JACCDO01 (sample SAMN15323440, study PRJNA562643) | freshwater metagenome | isolation source: river surface water | place: USA:Blue River Watershed | collected 2017-08-16
ATTTTCAACTTCCCGTAACCATTTGGACCGTCCATCCACATATTCACTATCATGTGTGATACACGGTCCAGGTTAATTTTTAGATCATCTGGATGATCCACTTCTCCGAGAACTGAATAACCGTTTTGAATCTGATCGTTTAGGGTTTTGACAGCCTTGCCAATCTCATTCACAGGGTAAACACGCTGGTTAGCGTTACGTATACCGCCCTGGATGCAAATCCCGGACATGTATAAGTTTTTCCCATCTTTGTCATCAGACTCAACGATCATTTTTGCTTCGTTGAAACTGAGATTCTCTCGGAGGTATAAAGACGTCATTTAATTTAGTCTCGTCTTACTTCTTAGCTTGTCTTAAAATGCTAGTTCTGTTATCAGCTTTTTCGCCTTGGCCTTTCTTTTCTGCACCATGACCAGCTTCTTTCTTCTTGAATGCTGTCTTGCCTGCATTTGCGCCTGGCTTGTTGATATTACCTGCATCTTGTACAGATGTTGTTGGCTTAGCTAAACCACCTTGTGTGCCGCCTTTCTCTGTTGAGAATGACTTAGCAATGTTAGCTGATGTGCCGCCCATCTTGTTTGGCTTAGCTACGATTGACTTAGTGTTTGTACCGTTGTCACCGTGCTTTGGTAAACTTACTTTGTTTACATATTCCATTACTGGCTGTTCAAATTCGTCTTCCATTGCTGGCATTTCCATACCATCATCTTCAAACTCTAATTCGTCACCACCCATGTCGTCGCCCATGTCGTCCATGCCCATGTCGTCGCCACCTTCTTCACCTTCTTCACCTGCCATTAATTCTTCAAATTCTGCTTTTAGTTCTTCTAAAGCATCTTCAAGATCCATAACGCGGTCTTCTAAATCTTCTTCGCCACCTTCTTCGTCGCCAAAGTCTGGTGCATCTTCTTCACCTTCTTCGTCGTCTGCTGGCTCTTCTGCGTCTTCTTCGTCGTCGGCAGCTTCCATAGCTTCTTCTTCGCCGTCTTCGTATCCGTCAGTTAATCCGTCGTCTTCATCTTCTTCGTCATGCTTTTCAGCAATATCAAAGTCTTCTGCTAATAATTCTTCGTAGATTTCACGAGATTTTGCTACTACGATGTTGTGGAAAATCTCTTGTGCTTGCTCTTGGTCTTCGTTGATAAGAGCTTCAAGCATTGCTTCAAATTGAGCGCGGTCAGTCATGTTATAATCTCCTGTATTGGTTCAAGGCTGTAATATATTTACACTAATGTTAAAAAAGTGCATAGATATAGGTTAAAAACAGTCAGTTTTAGACAGTTTTTTCAATTTTTTTAAATTACGCCGCAGGTGCAGCCGGCGTTGCGTACATTGAATGTATGAATTCTAATTCGTTTTCTTGTTCTAATATATGCGCTTCACTACTTTTACGTAATTCATTTAGTTGGCGCAATGTTAATCTTGTCTTGCGTGTATCTTTAGTATGTAATCCTGTGACATCACGGTCAGCATTATAACGTAAATCGTTAGCTGACTGACGTGTGTCAGGATCAATATAAAATAGTTCTCTTAAGATCATATAGATATTTATGCGGCAGGCGGTGTTGCAGGGCCTGCCGGTGCAACTGGAGGTGCCGCTCCTTCTGCAGGTACTTCGCCAGTATCCATGTCATCAGGTGCAGATAAATCTCCTGCCATACCTAAGTCACCTTCAATGCCTGCGGCACTTAGTCCTGCTGAACGTAATTCTCCTGCGGCATCAGTATGTGTTGGTTGGCCTTTACCTGACTCTTCACCCCACATACGTTCGTTTTCTGCTACTTCGTCGTCTGTTAAACCTAAGAAACGCTTCAATGCAAAGCGTTTTGACATATATGGAACTGCTTGAATAGTGTTAAATGTATTAATACGTTCAGCATCAATAGCCGCTTGACGTGAACTTGCAAAGTTCATTGGCGGATTAAACTTTAATTCAAACAGATTAGCGTCAATATTCATACCACGTGAGTACATGTAACGCTTAAATTCTTCGTCAAATACACTAGAAATTAATGCTTGCAAACGCTCGCAGTACTTGTTAAAACGTAGTTCTTGAATGTATGCAGTACCAACACGACCGTCATTAAATGACGCTTGAGAGTCATCTGCGCCTGTTGGCAAGTAGCTTGATGGAATACGCAAACCACGGAATAACTTGTTAGTAAAATACTTTAAATCGTCAATTTCACCAAGGTTTGTACCGCCTGGCAATGTTTCTACTTTACTACCACGACCTTCTGCTGTTTGCGGGAAGAAATAGTCTTCGTTGATGCTTAAAGGGTTGTATGCGGAGTCTATGACGTTCTGTCCACCACCGGTTTGACTTGGAATACGGCGCTGATGGATCTCATTCTTTACTCGCTCAACGAAGGCCATAGCCATGTGACTTGGCATATTACCAACGTCAATATGAAATACTCTGCGCTCAGGAGCACGTTGTATACGATATATTAAGATAGCATCTTCAAGCAATTCTTTTTGCTTGTAGACTTTAAAAATGTTTTCAAGTAAGCTGTTACCAAATGGGTAATTGTTATCTAAACCTTCTGATAAGCTCAAATGAATAATGTGTTCAGCATCAATCGCGTGTTCTGTTTCACTTAAACCAAAACGGCTACCGCTTGAACTGCTAGGGTAAGGGCCGCTTGCGCCACGTTGTGCTCCAGCACTACCTAAATATCCTGCACCTGATGTAATACCACCGCCTGCATTTCTAGGATTAATGTTAGGTGTGATCTGTGTAGCAACTAAATTTTCAAAATTAGGTGCTAGATCTTTAATTACATACTGCTCTGGCTTCTTGCCTTCGCTTTCATTTACAATAATTTTTGTAACTTTGCTAGGATCAATCCAGCTCCATTTTTGTGTTTCTGGGTCACGGATAAAAAATGCATCACCGTATTTGAATACGTTGCGTACGATGCGGAAAATACGTGTATCAAATAACTGCAACTTGTTCCACTGTTGCATATATTCGCCTAAGATGCGAACTTCACTATTAGTAGCTTTATGACGCCATTTAACATCAAATGGACCTTTGCTATCTTTTAACTTCTGTGTGCAAAACTCTGCTAAAATGTCTAATGCCGCGTTAACTTCAGGATCGCTATCCATAACTTCATACTGCTGATAACGTTCTACACGATTTGGACTGCCTGTATAAACATCAGGCAAGTAACTACTGTAATTACTACGTGCAGGGCCTGGACGGCTACCGGAATCTAAACCAGAAATTGGGCTTAGAACAGTGCCTACAGGTGCAGGTGTGAAATATTTTTTCCAACTCATTTATATGTTATCCTTAGGCTAATGCTCTATTGCCACTAGCTTTGCCAGCGATTCTAGCAGTTTTTCCACTATGCTCGTTAATAGATTGCATTTCAGCCAACATTAAAGCGTTAGTCTTATTTAACTGATTGATAGCAGTAAGCATTGCGTCTTGGCTACTACTTCCAGTAGGTGCTGGCGGAGTAGTAGCAGTACTTTTAACTTCAGGAACATCTGTTGAAGCACTAGCTTTCATACCTTTGGCAACATCAGGTAATGCAGGAAGTTTAGTAAAGTCTGGAGTCTTCATATTCTTAACCATGCTAAGAGCACCAGTTAAGTCTTTGTTTTCTTTAGCACTTAACACACGTTCGTTCTTGTGTATCATTGCTATTAAATCTTTTGGTTCAGCAATTTGACCTATCTCACCTAAGGTACCGTGTTCACGTTTGTCTCTTAATCGTGTACCCGGTGCGCCTGCTTTAGTTTCGTCAACTGGCGAAGTTGTTTTGCCGCCAGCCATTTTGATAGCTCTATCAACAGTAGCTTGGTTTCTATCGGCTGCACCTTGTTGTGTTCTTTCTTTACCAAATACTGCACTAATTGATTTTTCTGCATTTTCTGCAAACTTAGGAATCTTACCAATAGCAGTATTCATTCTGTTAATGTTTTCTGCGGCACCTGCAGAGTTAATTCTTGAACGTTCTATTGCTTGATTTATTACTCTATTAGTAGCTTGTCCTGGATCTGCTTGTCCAGCACCTGGTTGTCCTGCAGGAATTTTACCTTGAATTCTTGATTCAGCAAATTTTTCTGTTCTTTCTAACGCTTGAACACCGGTGCCTCCGCCTTCTCGCTTTTCAGCGGCCATGCCTTGACGTTCTCTATTTTCTAATGCTAGTTGTCTTTGCATTGCAGATACTTCTGTGCCACCTTGACGTGCCATTCTAGCATACTGCGGACTGTTTTGCATATCACTAATACCAGCTCTAACTGCTTTCATTTGTGCTTCAGCGGCAGCTTTCTTCTCAGGTGTATCTGCTTTTTGCATATCCAACACAGCACGTTGGAATTGACCGGCCATTGGACCTAAAGCGTTCATAGCTTTACGGTCTTCTGGGCTTAATCTACCACCAGATGCAATAGTTTCTGCAAGATTTTGTAGTGTAGGGCCTTGTCCTGTTAACGATGCTTGCGTCTTAATGTACTGCTGACGTTGTTGCTCGTTCATTGTTTGCATTGCTAACTGACTATCAATGCTTCCTAAGCGAGCTTGTAATTCGCCTTCAATTGTTTCTCTACTCTTGCCAGTAGCAATAGCTGTTTTTGTAATTTGTAATGCTAGTTCGCCTGATGCATTAATTAAGTCTGTTCTAGCTGCCTTGTCTTTTTCTAAGTTAACCTTAGTACCAGACACCATAATTGCACCGGCTTTGGTAATTTCTTGTGTACCTACATTAAATTCTTTTAATGTTTGAGGAATTGGACTTTGCTGTAGTTCTGTACTAAATTTTAAAAAGCGTTGATTACCTAAATCCACATTACCGGCTAGTGAATTCATACTACCATTCATGCCTCTAACAATTTCAATGTTTTGTTGGCCAGTAATGCCTGCGCCTGCTAACTGTGCTTGCATTTGGGCACCATTGTTAGCACCCATACCAAACTGTCCCATTTGATTTAGTTGTTCGCGATTGCGAGCAATGGCGCCAACTGCTTCTGTCATTGCTGTACCAACAACTGGTACAATGCTTGTTAATTTTTCTAAGGCAGTTACAGCATATCCGCCTTGCGTTCCAATACCTTTAAAGCCAGTAATAACAGGTACAGACGCTTTAGCTAGTTCAATAAAGTTAGCTAACCCATCGCCACCACCTGTGGTTTTTGTACCAGGTTTACCTGCACTAGTACCTCCAAAGACGGTCTTTAACGCATCGGAGAAAGCGCCTTTTAGTTGTTCTAACGAATAGTCTGCCATATTTAAAATCCTGAAAATCTGCGTATATAAATACCTACAAGTATATTTATGTGGAGTTATAAATGGCGCAAAATCCGTTACAGAATTATTTTAGACAACCTAAAGTCTTTGTTAGCTTGCCTAGCAAAGGGGTTTATTCTAAGCCCGGCACTTTAGATGGTGATGTTTTAAACATGCCTGTTTACGGTATGACAGGTATGGATGAAATTTTAGCCAAAACACCAGACGCTTTAATGAGCGGTGAAAGCTCTGCTAAGGTGCTACAAAGCTGTTGTCCAGGTGTTAAGAATCCATGGGAAGTTTCTGTTTTAGATACTAACTTGCTATTTGCCGCAATTAGAATTGCAACCTATGGTAATCTAATGACTGTAGGTCATGTGTGTAACGAATGTGGTGCTGACCATGAATACGAACTAGACCTAATGCGTATTGTTGAACATTATGGTCAGTGTCAGTATGATAATAGAATTGTTTATAACAATCTAACTATTAAAACACAGCCATTAAATTACAAACAGTTAACAGAAGCTAGTATTAAAACATACGAGCTACAACAAAAGTTATCGCAAGCAGAAAATATTGAAAACGCAGAAGAAAAGCAGGCAGCAATTAATAGCTTGTGGGAAGAACTTGCTAGTGGTCAACGTGTGCTTTACCTAAATTCTATTGAAAGTATTGAAACAGAAGAAACTACAGTAACAGAACGTGGACATATTGCAGAATGGTTAGACAACTGCGACAGTACTGTTATTGATTCAATCAAAGAGCAGATTGAAAAGAATCGTACTATTTGGCGTACTCCAACTTATCATGTTAAATGCGATAGTTGCGGTGCAGAAAATCATTTAACTGTAGAGTTAGACCAGTCAAATTTTTTCGTCTAAGCCTAATTGGTCTCGCGGTCTCTGAAATAGAAGAACAACTAGTTAGGCTAGACCAGGAAGTTAGAAAATTCAAAGAAGAATTGTTTAGAATTTCCTGGTATATGCGAGGCGGAGTAAGTGTTAATGATATGCTGTTTTACTACAGCCACGAAGATCGTGAGTCTATCTACAAGATCATCAACGAAAACATTGAAGCAACAAAATCTGCGGGTATGCCGTTACTTTGATTTTGGTGGATGTGAAGAAGCAAAGTCCACATATCCAGTTTTACTATTAATTACAAAATCAGGTTTGCCCGGCACTGGTGTCCAAGTACCTTCATCACCTGCTGGCGTTTTATCTGCTTTATCTGCTTTATCAGGTTGTGTTGATGTAGCATCTTTGTCAGCTTTAGCATTTGGGTCTGCGTTGTCATCATCGCCTTCAGGTGCTGTGTCAGGATCAGATCCTTGTCCAGAATCAATCTCTCTAGCAAATGGAATAACTGATCTAATTTTATCTTCAGCCGCAACACCAATACCACCCAGTGTATCAGTTAATAGAGGCATAGCCATAAATGAAGCAATGGTTTCTGAGTTTTCTGGATTATTGATCCAATTCATAAAGTACAATTGACCAGCAGTACCTAACCCGCTCAGTGCCGCACCTAACTTAGGACTAATTAAACCAAACATTTTACCAGCGGCAGCAAATGGAAGTTTGACCATCTTACCGCCTGCCCACAATGCTGTCCATTTACCAATAAGACCGCTCATTTCACGTTGGCGATAATCGTTAAATTCTTTCTGTGTCCATTCACCACTTGCAAGTTTTTCTTGGGCAACACTAATGTTATCAAGATAAAGTTCTAGTGGTTCATAGAACATGTAGTAATAACCAATAGTCATTAGCACACGAATAGATGTTACAACAACTTTTGCGCCAGTCTTTAATGACCCTTTAAGTCCTGCAATGTTAGCATCCCAATTGGCTACACGAACTTTACGTGCGGCTAGTTTCTCTGCGTTCTTAATAAAATCATCTGTAACATATTTTGCATTACGGCCGGCAATAGTGCGAGCGTGTGCAAGATCTCTAACTGTACCGCCATGAGCTATATAATTCGCTAACTTTTCCAGAGCTTGCCCTTTAGGACCCTTACCAAATAGATTAGCACCAACTTCTACAGCAGGGCCAAGTACTTTAGATAGTCCTCTTGAAACTAGACCTAATTCATCTAGTCGTTTTGATTCAGCGATTATTTCATATACTTTCATAGCAAGTCCAGTGTGATATTATTCTATATTTATTAAAGTTGAACTACGTTCAACTGTGTTTTCGCTTGCGCTCAAACACAATTCTTTTTCTTTGAAACAATGTAAAACGCGAAGCGTTTAAGATATTATCTAGATTGTGTAGTCACACTTTGCCCGCACAGGGCAAAAAATGAACATTATCTGAGTTGAGCAGTTCACTTAGCGTTACAGCATTACAGTGGCGGTTGTCCGGTACCACGAGCTGAGTCTTATTACAACGGCGGGTCTTTGCACATACGCTAACACATGCAGAGCCGTGGGTTTTTCTCCCTCTTTTTACCTATTATGTATTCTATTCAAACAATCAAACCGCAGGTTTTAAGCGATCGTCGTCCTGTTAAGGATAGTGATTGAGTACTCTTTGCGGCAAGAGGTTTCCGTCCCTGCGATCCGTGATCCAGGTATAGGGCGCACGACATTAGCTTGCGCTTGCTGTTAACCGCTTATGAGCCTATTAAGAATTTAGTTTTTTAATGTGGGAGCCGTGGACGCGAACTTGAATGTGCCCGTTGTAGTAGTCGTCGCTTTCAAGAACTTTACGAGTAAATTGTTCTCTTGCTTCAACATATGAGCACTCAGCCTTGGATGTACAGTAAAATAGTATTTCTCTTGTGAAATTTTCTTTGCCTAGTGTGTCTATATCTGCTTGAAGATTTGGGCTACTGCCATAGTACTCTTGCCAATCGCTGTCAATTTTACTACGAATCTTCTTTTTCTTCTTGGTGCCGTTTTTTAGTTTTACTGTTTTATAGGTAGTTTTAGAAAATTTGGCTAGTTTCTTGCCTATGTATTTGCGTCCGTTTGTGATGTTTGTGATAATGTACACGAACCCAACACAGTCGTCTGGTAATGCTTCAACGATAGAGTTTTGATAAGTCCATGACATGCTTTAATTAGCATCTTTATCTCCGGAGCCAGTTCTCTTTTGAGCCTTTTTTTCTGCCTTGTTAGCGTCTAGTTCACGACGCCATTCCATAATATGATCGCGGCGCTTAGAACAAACACGACGAATATCACTGAGTAACCTTCGTGTGTCCATACCGGCCCGTCTAGTGCCTTTGTTAATCCAATCTTGATTTGCTTCAAAGTAGAGCCTAAACAATCGTAGTAGCTCTGCATGTAGCTCTTCATCTTGATGCATCTATAACTCTCTGACGCAGTTCGCTAGTGCTAAACGAATGTCTGCGTTTGTTAAAATAAAATTCCATGGGAATATCATGCCCAGTAAATTCTTTGCCTTGATATTCTTCACCTAATATTCTAATATTAATAGGAAATGATAACAGTATGTCCCGCAATTCTCGTTCGCTAGCATAGGGCACAATTTGATCTACAAACTTGCAGGCTTTTAATTGTGCCCAGCGTTCAAACACACCCTGTACAGGTTTGTTTTTAGTTTCAGCGCGATCAATGGTAGGGTCAGTTTGTAATCCTACAATTAAAAACTCGCATTGTTTCTTGGCTTCTTCTAGCATCATAACATGCCCTGCATGAAACAAATCAAATGTTGAACAAGTAAATCCTATTTTCATTCTTTTGCCTGTTTAATAATCTCGTCAGCAACATGACTAGCACGATTTTGATCTACACTGATAACGTGCAAGCGGTCAGCTATTGCTCTAAGATCTTCTGATAGCCTACCGTGCCCTACTTGTGCTTCAACTAGCGCGGCAATCCTGTGTAACTCAATAACCGCATCTACTATCTCTATGTTTCTCACTCAGTAACCTCCAAGTCGTTTGCATAACTGGTAAAGCCGTTTTCTTTAACAACCTTAAGCACATTATTAACACGACCAATTAGTTCATCTTTATGTGAAATTAAGAAAATGTTCTTCTTACGTTCACGTGCCATCTTTTTAAGTACAGCCAGTGCGCCTTCAACCCCTGATGCATCTAAGCCGTTATCAATTAACTCGTCAACAAACAGCAGGTTAATCTGCTGATACAGTGATTCCCACACATCACGGAATGCCCATGACAGTGACAAGATCAAACGATTACGCTCACCACGCGATAAGTTATCAAAGTCCAAGTCTTGTCCTAGCTGTGTAATCAATACATTTAAGTCATTCTGGAACAACACAGTATGTGGCAAGCCCATCTTGTCTAGATAGTAGGTTAATCTATTATTCAAATAGGCTAAGTTCTGATCAATAATCTTCTTGCGAATAAAGCTGTCCTTACTAGTCAACAATTTAAGTAGGAACTCTTGATGTTCTTTAAGTGTATTAAGCTCGTTAACTTTGTCCCAAACAATTTCTTGCATAGCAGTATGACGCAACTCGTCAATTTGCTCTTGATAGGGATCTGTTTCACCTGCCTTGATAGTAAGATTAGTTTCTAGTGTTTTTAAATTGTTCTGATGCTTAAGAGCTTCTTCTACAGTATCGTAGTAAGTTTCAGGACGAGCTGTCTGCTCACCAATTTGTGCAAGTTCGTCTGTAATCTTTTTAAGGTCAGCGGTAACTTTGTCAGCGTACTTTTGTGCTTCTGCTAGATGCTGAACTGCTGTTGCAGACATTTCTTCATGTTTATGGTCATGTAAGTCCTGATCACAAGCGTGACATTTTTTACCATCTAATGCGGCAAGCTCGCTAGCGTATTTTTTTACGCTTCGCTCCGCTTGCGCTGTCGCGCTTTCTAATGTCGCCCGCTCCTTGTTTAGACTCTTTAGACGAGATGCCTGCTCTAAATGTGTTTTTAAAGTTGCATGTGCTTCTAGCTCTGCATCAATGTCTACATTTTCTAATTCAATAATAGCACGACCAATTTTTTCTAAATCTGTTTCATGCTGAGTATTCCATGCATTTTGTCTTACAATAAGTGCATCAATACTTTGTTGAATTTTATCATTACTTTTCTTTGCGGCTTCAATATCTGCACTTTCTTGAGTAATTGCATCTTTAGTTTCGCGGATTAATTCTTTAAGTGCTTCTGCTTTTTCAGACAGTAATGTAATACCAAGTAATTGTTCAATAATTACCCGCTGGTCGTTAGCCCGCATACTTAAGAACGGCTCAGTGTAAGTGTTCAAAGCAACTACGTGCTTGAACATATCGTGACTCATTCCTAAAATATCGTCTAGGTCTTTTTGTGTTTCACGCATGTCGCCTTGTGCGTCATCCGTTTCTTCTTCCTCTTGTTCTACATCGTTGACATAGAACTTTAATACGTTAGGCTTACGCCCACGTTCAATGCGATATTCTGTGCCGTCTTTGTTAAACGCCAGCGTTACTAACATATTTTTATTATTAATCTTGTTGATTAAATTGTCTTTCTTAATGTTAGTTAACGCATTGCCAAATAGCGCATAGCTTAGTGCGTTTACAATAGTAGTTTTGCCTGTACCGTTGCGTGAACCGCTGTCGTCTCCGCCCTGATCTAAGTTTTCGCCTAACACAAGTGTTAAGTTTTCTTGGGCAAAATTAACACCCTGAGTTTGGTTGCCCACACTCATGAAGTTTTTTACGGTTAGTTCTTTTAATTTAATCATAGACTGTTATAAATTGCCAGTAGTGTATTTTTGTCAAACTGATCGCTATCAATATTAATGATTTGACTGCTAACAATTTGATCTACACTTTCAAATGCTTGGATATCAATATTTGTGTTAATCTCAATTTCTTTCTTTTCAGCAATAAGAGTAAGCTCGCGAATATTGTAATCGCTAATAAACTTCTCTTTGATAAAACTTGCTTCTTCAAAACTAATGTCAATGTCTAGTGTAACACGTAAATGTTGCTTGGGCAAGATTATCTTGTCCGCATCGTCAATAAGCTGACTTAGTTTAACAGTACGGAATGTTGGTTGATTTGGCCAAGCATGATATTCTGGCTTACCATCCCACTCTAAAATCATCATACCACGTTCGTCATCCCATGCATCTGCATAGTTGTGCGGGAACGCATTGCCAATATAAATCATGTTCTTTTGTTGCTGGCGCTTGTGAAAGTGTCCGCTAAACCCTAGCTCATAACTTTCAAAACTGTCAAGTTTAATTTCACCGTGATCTGGCATCTGTACCATTGCGTTCATAAAGAAGCTAGGCAATTCAAAGTGACCAAAAATATACTTGCCACCTTTCTTACCAATGGTCTTCCATTCCTCGCCTACAAGCCACGGGCACAAAGTAACATTACCAATAGTAGTAGGCTCGTGAACAACAGTAACCCCAGGAATATACTTGCCAAACTCAACGGAATGTATATCCCGCTTATCTTTGTAATATAAATCATGATTGCCAGGGAA
>JACCDO010643054.1_pt1 | contig 11672 bp, 8 predicted proteins | sample 7446101 | NCBI WGS metagenome assembly JACCDO01 (sample SAMN15323440, study PRJNA562643) | freshwater metagenome | isolation source: river surface water | place: USA:Blue River Watershed | collected 2017-08-16
AAGAGATAATACCAAAGTACTTCAAGAGATACAATGAGCGGCGGAATGAGCAGTGATGATGCGCTTAAATTAGCCGAAAACATATCTAAGTTACAAAAAAGTAATATATCATTACAAAATAAGTATTATGGTGGTGTTAACTTCAAGAAAAACCCAACTTATTTTGCTTGGCCAGAAACACCTGCTCCAGAGGTGAAGAAGGAGCCTGAAAATGCGGTAAGCACTCATTTTATTACTTATTCATGTATCTATACTCATTTTACGTACTTTTTAGACTGAACCAAGAAGTTCAGAGTACCAAGGATCATTTGTTGCACATCCAGTTGTTAAACATACTGTTGCTCCTCAACCTGCTGTTTGGTCACCAATTACTTTGAATAATGATGATATGAATGCAAAGGAGTGGAAATCAGAGCATCAAGCCGTATATATTACATCTGAAGCTTGCACTAATGAGTCAACAACTGCTGGTGCAGCTAACAAGGTACAAGTTAAAAATCCTGTATTTTTTGCTTGGGAACGTACTAATCCAAAGAAAGCTACAGTGAGTGTTCAAACTCCAGCAGAAGTAAACGAGCCTGTCGAAGAAGTAAAAGAAGAGACAAATGATTACGTGTGTGACGAATCTAATGTTGAGGCTTCTACCAAGGAAACAGAAAATGTTAACTCTGATAATATTGCAGCTCCTTCATCTTATGTTATTGTGCCACCAATGGGTGTGTATGATGATGCTATGAATGCTAAAGGTTGGTCAAGTGAGTATGACAGCATGACAAAGCCTTCCGATGCAACTGACTCTAAATTAGCAGGAATTAATACAAATTCCAACGAAGTTTCCCCATGTTATTACGCATGGAGTGATGCTAATAAAGGCGCAGCGCCAGCATCTGAGTACAAAAGTGTTTTTGTTAAATCTCAATCAAAGGTTGCAAGAACAAAATCATCGAAACCATCGAATAAAAACGGTGCTCCATATGCTTCTGATAACACACCAAGCAACAAATGGAGTTCTGAATACGATGCAACTTTCTTGAAGCCTCAACCAGCTGCTGCTCCTGTTGCTGAAACTGCTGCACCAGTCGTAGAGGAGAAGGTTGATACACCTATTGAAGATGATTTTGTATTTGTTGAAGTCCCTGATGTAGATACGAATGAGGCACCTGTCAGTGCACCTCAAGCTATTGTAGAGGAACCTGTGAGTGCGGGTCCTGTTGTATCATTGCCTATTGCCCCTGGATCAAAAGTCAAGAAAATTATGTTTACTTCTGAGTACAATGATCGCTTTCAATGGCCAACTGCTCAACCTGTGTTAGAAAAAGTTCCTTCACACGGTCCTCCATTGTCCATGGGTACCAACAGTAACTTTACAACTGAATCTAGAAGTAACTTTGCATGGCCAGATCGCGCAATGATGGCAGCTGATGCCATGGGTAAAAAGTCTTCTAAAAAAGGTGACTATCGTAACAGTAATGTGATATATCACGTTGAACCTGCTGCAGAGCTTACCGAGACTGTGATGAGTGCTGACAGCTTAACTCCTGCCTTAAATTTTGCTGATAATGATTCATTAACCACGAGTCCGCCACTAAGACAATGCGATGCTTCTACTGTCACTGCTGCTAGTAGTATACCTCGCACTGGACGATATATGCCTATGTTAACTCTTCAAGACAGTGCAGCTGCTGAACGTATCGCTGCAGAAACTGGCTTAAGAATACCAAGTATGGTTCAAAGAAAGCAACGACCAGTATCCGCCCCAGGAGCTGGCAGAAGAAAGAGTGCTGCAACATTCGATGATTTCAATCCATTGTTAGTTCATAAACGATACCCACAAAACAGTGATAAACAAATTGGTCGATGGACTACTGAAACAAAAAGTAGTTTTACCTGGAAAAATAAAGCTAAAAAGTAATTGATTGTGTTAGGGCACATGTACATAGGGATTACAGCGTCGGTCGGAGCGTCAGTTGATAAAAAAAATTGATGTATTCTTAGAAAAATTACAATTTATATCTTTTGTGACTTTGCTTTTCTCTTCTTTTCTAACTTTATTGGCTCAACGATTCTTCCTGGGCGCAATAGTATCTCTGGAGCGGCGTTCTTCCTCACTACGTGCGATGCGTTCCACTCGGGACCTAGAGGCACTTGCAACGACCGCTCGTACTCTTCAGAGCTAGTAAATGGATGAGGGAAATCAGCAATTTTATATTTTGCAGCTGTTTTGATGCGCTTATCAGATATCATAACATTCTTTAGCTTGGAATCCTTGCGCTGGCCGCGCTTCTCCTCCTCTTCTTGGTTCATTTTATTTAATAATTTCTCTCTATTTTGTAATATTTTTTTACTTACACCACCATTCCCAGGTCCTGCCCAGTCTCCCCAGCCAGCCTTCACCTTGTCAATGATCTCACGCTGCTTCGCATCGATGCCCAACTCATCATCTATTTGTTGCTTTTTATGACTTTGAAATTCTTTTTCATAATCGGGACCAGCGAATGCCAGATGAACCAAGTCTTCTTGGGTTTTTTGCACTAATAACGGCTTCTTTTGCTCGGTTTCTTTGTTGGAGCTGACGGTTGGAGCTGCTTCCTTGGCTGCTTTGTCAGTACTTTTCTTACTAGCAGTACTCTGCTTGTTACTCACAGCAGGAGCACTGCTACTAGCTGCACTCTGTTTACTAGTCACAGCAGGAGCACTACTGCTAGCGGGTTTGTTTGACAGCGACACTACCACCATGTTACTATTAGCTGGAGTTGCTCTTTTAGAAACCTTTGGCGCGTCTAACCAAGGATTGTCGCTTTTCTTCTCAACTGTTTCAGTTTTGTTGTTCTCTTCACTCACCACTGTTGTACCAAGAAATTTAACTCCTTTATTCTTACTCGCTGCTGTTATGGACATACCAGAGCCTTTGCCTAGCAAGTTAGCCATCTCTGCTCCAGCTGCTTTCAGTTTTTGTGCGTGTGCAGGATCCTTTGCCGTAGTAACTACAGGGGTGTCGTCGCGATCACTGTTATCGCTGTCTCCTGAGTCCCGCTCCATGTCCTCCAACTCCTTCAACAATGCTTGTGCCTCTTCTTTGGCCTTTTCCCGTTGTACTGACTGTGCTTTCTTCATAAAATCCATTTCAAATAAATTTTTATACTTACCAGTTACTTCTGGTTGCTCGTCATAACCTTCTAACACTTTATTTATCGCCAACGCAGCACGAGACGACGCACTTCTCTTCTTGCCGCCATCATTAGCACTATCATCACTATCTTCTTCGTATTCAACAGAGGGATTATCAGCTTTATCAACCCGTTTTTTCAACTCTTGTCCTAACTGCACGGACTCGTGGTAAGCCTGTTTCAAGTCCTTATCATGTTGACCGTGTTCTAGCGCCATCCTCGCCCAACGCGATGTGTTTTGATGCTTCAGCGACATTCTTTCCTTCACTCTCTTGTACGCGTCATCTTCGTCAAGTTCCTTGGCTAGCTCGGGATCCATGTCTATAAGTGCTTGCTTTTCATCATTTTCTCGCTTCAAACGTTGTCTCTTACGAATGCGATGGTATGCTTTTGATTTTATCTTGTTCAAACGGTGACGTTTCATTTGCTCGTAAAACATCAGCGCCTTCACCTTGGCTAGCTCCGCTTGCTTTTGTTTCATTTCTTCAAGGGAAAAGTTGGAGTTATTCAGACTAGTAAGCTCTCTTGCTTCTATCTTTTTCTCATTATCAATGCCGCTCTTCACTAAGACCATTTGTATCTCCTTTTCAAATTCATTTTCAGGTTCAAATCGTTTTACTAATGATTTTGTTGATGCATTTTGTCGTTTATCTTGTGCTAAATCAAGGGTTCTAACGTGTCTATTCGCCACCACCTGGCCCTGCCACTTCCCCATGTCCTCTTTGTTGCTGCTATAAGTAATCTGTCGCTCTGCTCGCTGCGACACCACTTTATCTACGTATTTTGGCACATTTGTCGCTAATCCTTTCTCTAACTCAAATAATGTCTTCTTTACGGCGGAAGTGCTGCCGTCATCAAGTGCGCTTAGCAAGGCATCCATAGACACACGACTATGCGACGAGTTATTGTTGATGTTGTATACAGCTGACTCGTTTGCTTGCTGGAAATCCCCTTTAACAGGTTTACTATCACTGCTTACGTCTTCGGTGCTAGCAAACTTGTCAATAGCATTTAAAAGTCTTTGATGCATTTGCTCTGCGTCATAATCATTCTCGCTGTCTTGGGAGTAGCTGCCGTCATCACTTTGCTCGTCGTCATTGTCTTCATTGTCACTACTGCCACTATTTTCATCACTATCGTCATCACTATCGTCATCACTATCGTCATCGCTATTGCCGTCGCCACTGTCGTCACTATTACTATCCTCGTCATCAACTACACTGCTACTCGCAATTTCCTCCTCCATCCACTCATATTCTTCTTCATCCGCAATATTTTTTTTATTTTTGGTGCCATCGTCTTTATCCTTTGGTTTTGCTTTCGCCTTCGTCTTCTCTTCCATTTCCTTCAGATTTTGATCCAATAAATCACTTAAGAATATCATTCCATCACGCGCCTCTTCTTGGTCTGAATCGTCATCTATAGGCGGTTGTGCTTTACCTTTATTTTTGCCTTTTCCCTTATCTTTATCTTTACCCTTAAAAAAGTATTTACCATATTCTAATTCATCGTCTTCATTCCATCCTACTTCGCTGCCATCGTCATCAATACTCTCATCATCTTCAATGTCATAATCACTTTCCTCATCATCTATGTCACTATCATTTCGAGCCATTCGACGAGAAATCTTTCTGCTTCCTTTATCATTTTCTGATGGGTCTGTATAAGAGTACGCACTCTGACGCTTGATCTTCTTCGGTTTAGCTTTAGCTTTAGCTTTTGTTACTTTCTTATTTTTCATTCTTTTCCAGGCAATGCTTTTGCACTACTTTTGTTTTACTACAAGATACTAGCAAATCTATGCACCAAGTTACTATTCGCGCTACTTACTGACGTAAGGCTCAATACTGCTCACACACTGCTGCCGCTTAGTATTGGGAAATGGTCTGATGGTAGGACGCTGGTTTCCAATCGCTAAATTTCGGCCCTCTCGTCCCAAGTCAACAGAATAATGAAGAGGAGATATATTACATAGGTGACACAACATAAGAAGTGATGGCATGGAGAGGAGAGCGCGCAGTGTCATGTTACTTTCAACTTGTGCTTAAAAGGCAAGGTTTGACCAAAGCTGCCGCGATTCGGCCCTCGGATCTCGCGAGTGAAGATACTTAGTTACAGGAAAATAGAAATGGATCGGCTTGGCAGTTACTGGGGTTACCCTGGGCTGACCCTCGTGGTGGGAGCACTAGTTTACACAGTTGTACGAGCTTCCTCAACTACGAGAAGGCCCAGAAGTATGTCGTTTAGTAGCAAGGCAATGATACACGAGGCATTTCCTGCTGCTGCTCATGTTGCGCCTCCAGTCATTAATATATTACTATATTTTAACCAATGTCCAACTAAGGATAAGTTGTTAGAATGTGTCAAGAGATTGATGGTATATGATAGATTCAGATGTGCACCAATAAATGGTAAAAATGGATGGGAATTTATTGAGTTAGATAATTTTGACATATCCGACATGATAACAACTGTTACCATTGATTCAGAGAAGGATATGATGGGAGCAGTAGATAAGATATGTTTGGATACGACAAATTACACTAACTTTGGTAAACGACCATTATGGGAATTTGTACGAATTGTTTCCAAGGAAGGAGTGAGTGGGGTACTCCTAAGAGTGCATCATGTAATTGGTGATGGTATTTCACTCATTCAAACAGTTCATAAACTATTCTGTCACGAAAATGGCGATGAATTTCGTTTGGACATAAGTGTAGGTGGTGGTGCAAAAGGCAGTAGTAAGGAAGCAAAGAAAGAAATGGGTATATTTGGTTATATGTCTGCATTATTTTTCTCCTTCATTGAGGTGCTTTCACTAGGCAGTAGTGCTTACGATGCAGAATTGCCATTTTCTCACACATATAAAAGCGGTGTAACACGAAGTAAAGTAAGCATGTCTAAGACAAGAAGTACTGTCATATTCCCTACACTACAATTAGAATTCATTAAACAAATAAAGAATGCAGCCGGCGTCACCTTGAATGACGTGGTATTCTCTGCTACTTCCGGTGCCATCAAACGGTACTGTGAAGACAATGTAAGGAATAAATCGGAGATTACCGAGAACATTTTACATCGTTCACTAATGCCAATCGCATTCCCTAAACGCGACGGCGATGCTGATAATGCGCATTACGCTCTCCGAAATAAGTGGTCTTTTGTCAGCGTAAAGATGCCGATGGGCAACGACAGCGACAGTAGATTGAAAGAGGCCAATAGTATCACTAATTTATTGAAATCGTCACCAACAGCAGGGGTGCAGCTGTGGGTTCAATCGAATATCCTGCCATTATTACCAGTGTTCTTGCAACGACAAATTGCTTTTGACGTCTTTTCACGCCACTCCCTTGTATTCTCCAACTTACCTGGACCACCAGATAAGTTAGTGTATTGTGATCAGAAACTATTGGGACTGCAAGTCATTTTCCCCAACCTCATTCCGCAAGCATTGATAATCAGTTACGGTGGCGGCGTGTTCTACAACATGTCGCTAGATGACAGCAGCATGCCTGGTGTAAAGGAATTGCTGCCAAAGTATTACGCCGAAGAAATGGCTGCGTTAGCGACTGCATTCGGTGTTGACAAGGCGAATATGTTTGCACGCACATCACCGCAAGGAGTTTTTGGTGTAATAAATTAATTATTTTATACAAAATTATCATTCTGATGTATCCGCGGCTCCATCTACTGATGCTTCTACATATAGGCTCTCCTCTTCGTCTCTGGCTCCTTGCTCCGCATTCTGCTCTGGCCGCGTTGCTCGCTTTCCATAAATTAGTTTGTGACTTATCTCCCATAAATCGAACTGTGATTTCCTTCGTTTGGCAGCCGCGCTCACATCTGTAACCGCCGGCACACCAAAGATTCCAAATTGTGGGCCAATAAAGGTATTCACACTTGCAGTGACACGTGGATCAACAGCAGCGTAGATTTGTGACAACGAACCTTCTCTTACGTTCATCGCAAACAAGGAATTGGCAATATTGTGGAACGGAAATCGCCCTGTCTGTAAGTTGGTCGCGGTGTAACCTGGGTGCACGGCTACTGCAATAACTTGTTTCTTATGTTTTTTTAAACGTTGGTTAAATTCAAAAGTAAACAACAAATTTGCTAACTTTGAGTTGCCATATGCAACCCAAGGAGAATAGGACTCTTTGCTCATCAAGTCGTTGATTTCAAACCTATCTTTTGCAAAGTAATGGGCGCTACTTGAGTGGTTAATGATGCGTCCATTTTTTGACATTTTTGGATGCAACAGTAATGTTAAGTAGTAGTGTCCGAAATGATTCGTCCCGATCTGCATTTCGAATCCGTCTACTGTTTCTTCTCTATTTTCTAACGCCATAATACCTGCGTTGTTTATCAAAACATCAATGGAATCATACTGTTTAAGCAATTCAGACGAAAACTTTTTGACTGATTTCAAGCTGGATAAATCGAGTAACATGCCTTTGATGTTGCCATTGCCCCCTGAATACATTATTGATAAGTGAGTGAGTAATAAAATAGGTGTTGAGTGAAGCAATTGAAACCTGTACTATTCTTTATACTATCGACTGCATTGGCACACTTTACTTCATCCCTACACCCGATAACTACCTTACCACCTGCCTCTGTGAGTCGAAGTGCTGTCTCTAGACCAATTCCAGAATTGCCACCAGTAATAACAAATACTCTTCCTTTCGCTAAACTGTAATCAATTTGGAAATTACGATAAGTGTACTCCACATAAACCCTAAATAAAACAGCTATTGCCAGAAATACAATGGCGAGCCTCTTGGCGCCTTTAGATACCATTTTGCTGAAAAAATTTATATAAATTAATAAATAACTCTATCGTTTAGTTGCACTAACCCCAAAAACCTTTGCAACTATGCGAAATTTTTGAGTTAGAAGAGTTTCCAGAAGCCTTTTCCGACCTTTTTAAAATTCGGAAAAATCGAGAAGACCCAAAATCTACACCCCATTCAACTTAAGAGCGTTCTAGTAGTCTACCTTAAGTGGATATGTGTATTAACTTGTCTTTTTAAAAGGAAACAATAATTCTCTTAAACAATCTATCTAAAGAACTCATACTCAAACCTACCTGTAAGGTACCGGGTGACATGCCCTCTCACGCGCAACTCGAGAGAAAAACAACAAAATTACGATGCTGACCGTGAACACTCACCCTTGCAGCTCATCGGGAGATCCGAAGTTGCCTTCAAAGGTAGACATCCATCGTATTTGGGATGCGAGAATACAGACGGCATATCCAGTATTTGTTCCTTTTACATATGAAATATCAGTTCCACATAGCAACAGTTTAGGCATCAACTTGAAGGCACATACTGTGCAGTATCCTATCGGTGCAGCAGGCAAATTATTATACTGTTGTGCTGTCACAGATGCTTCACCACCTTTAAATAGTGTTGTATATGCTGGTGATATATTATTGAAAGTGAATGATAAAATACTTGTTAGTAATGATTCAAATGAACAATCTTTTGAATCGTCGGTGAAGTTAATTCAAACAGCATCTACTCCTCGTGTCATAAGGTTTCTTCGTGTTGGTGGACTTGCGTATAATTTATATCCATCACCAGCTGAAATATTGTTATTTGCTAATGAGAGAGATGTTTCAGGTTCATACCAAGGTGTTATAGTACCACAGTTACCACAAGGAGGTATAGTTCCTTCTACTTATAATACGTTATTATCAAATACAATACAATCAACAGCAGCAAATGAAAGTAAAAGTGCTGATAATAGTGACAAAGCAGCAAAACAAACACTACAATATTCATATCAACTGAAAAATCCAGATTCCAGCACTCCTAATTCTATATCCAAAATGTTGCGGCATTCCAAAATAAACTGGGATAACTTATCAAGTACCGCGTCACTAGCTCCAATTCACACTGAGAATATGACATGGCAGCAAGAACAGGATTTATTACGAGGGATCCCCGCGTTGGGCGCTGGAATATATAGAGAAGTGCATAGAGACAAGTATAAATATGTCACAATTTTGCATGTTAAGAATAAAGATTATAAAAAAGACGTAAGCGGTGAGAGTGCAACCGAGAGCACCAGCGCTGTGGCATATCCTAATCCGTTATACGCGAAAAGGCGAAAAATGGCTCATCCACATTTTCACGAGGATATGAGGACGTACTTTCTGGGTAGATTTGATAGTTATGATGAAGCAGTAACCAAGTACAAAGCCGCGTACCAAGAATTCTGCTTTTACTAGTTGCGTCGCCTTCGCTTGTTGTAGGAATATATTTGTTTATTGTAAGTAAAAATAGGAAGAAGACATCATTTCCACACCTACTACTAGGTAGGTACTCTGAGTACTCACTGTGAGACAAAAGGAAAGTTCAACTATCGGTACAATCGGTGAGTTTGGTGAGTGAAACGGGGAGAATAGGGCATGATAAGAGAGTAGATGAGTTGAAGCCATGGTCAGAGGATGCTTATTGTTGATTATATTGTTGTTGCTACTAGCCAGCTGCGTGCAAAATGCACCAATATCGAAGCCGAAAAGATCGTTAGATAGTGGAAGTAACACGGAAGGTATTCGTTTGAATAAATGCTTGGAGAGTTTATCACGTCGAGCAGCTGATGATGCAATTATTAATGGTAGAGTGCGTGTTAATAATCAGTTAGTATTAACACCAGGAATAAGAGTCAATCCCAAAGATAAAGTAACTTTAGATGGGAAGCTTCAAACGAATTATAACTTCTTTGAAAACAAGAAGAAATCGATACCAAGTGTGGTATTGGAGGAAAGAGACTTTATATACATCAAATACTGGAAGCCTAGAGGTGTAACATGTACAAGTGACAAGAAAGATTCATCGAATATTATACAATTTGGTGGCTTCAATTTGTTTCCTCAAAGACTATTCACTGTTGGTAGATTAGATAAAGACTCGACTGGTCTAATACTACTGACGTCTGATGGCAGAGTCAATAATGCTATGCTTTCTCCACTAGTAAAGAAAGAAAAAGTGTACGTTGTTGATGTTCATGTAATCCCAACCGACGCTCAAATAAAGCAACTTGCAGAGGGAGTTATCATTACGACTGTTTCTCAGCGAGATAGTGGCGATAAAGAAATTACTGCGAGAACAAGACCGTGCATAGTGAAGAGAATAGGGAATGAGAGTAGCAAAAGACTGGAATTTGTGTTGGTAGAAGGTCGGAACAGACAAATTCGTAAATCGTGCGAAGCAGTTGGGTTAAAAGTGGTAAATTTGCATCGCACCATCTTCGCTGGAATTGGTTTGCGGGGATTAGCTGCCAATAATTGGCAAGAGCTAGACGAGAGAGAGATGCAAGTGATCACAAATAGCTTGAAGAATTGTGTAGAAAACACTAAAGCTTTAAATAACGATGAATTTGATGAATAATTTGTAAACTTGTAACATCACGAATAAAATCTCATTAGAACACACACAACGTACAACATAAAACATACAACAACAAAGGCATCAGGCCACATAACTAGGAATGCAACCACAATGTGAAAAACAAAAAACACTTACAGGAACATGGCGATAACGGTTATGTTATCTCGTATTCCAACCTTCGGCATTAGACGAATAGCAGCATTTACAATCTCTGTCGTCGCACTTTTACTCTCAAGTCTTGCTTTCATCGCTATTCCACATGCTACAGTGGGACTCAAGACATCCCAGAGACCATCACTTGCTATAAGTAACAGCTTATCATCCGGGAATAACTCGAAGTGGTTCACATCTGGTTCGCTAGACAAACCATACTTTTTCAAGTCTTTTCCACCGAGTGCTCTTGAATAATTCAACTGTTTAGGATGATCACCAGCAGCTTGACGTGTAAAAAAATCACCACCTCGTATATAAGGCTTGTTACCATGTAACCAAACAAGTGAACCGCCGGCTTGTTCTATTCGACTCAACTCTTGTGGCATGTTTGGCTTATGGTCTAATGTTAGCCATTCAGTAGTTAACTCATTTTCATGAAGTCGAGCGATACAAGCTTTTGAGTCACCAACATGAGAAATAGTCAATAGATTATGCCATAAAAGTGCTGTTATTCCTGTGCAACTTGTATAATTATAATTATTCTCCGCGCACATTTCAATTAATGAGTTATCAACATCATTGAATAATTTTTTCATACATGTATTAATCATCAAAGCAACTTCAGTTGTAGAACAAGTGTCATTATTAATACTAAATAAACCAGATTCTTCATTTGTAATCAAATCGCTACAACATAGCTGTTGTACCATACTGTTATTTGCAAAATCACTAGCTTGATATCCTACTGTACCATCGAATACACCACAGAAGGCTGTGTGATTGTTAAAAAACTGTGGTATCAAAAAAAAACGATCTTCTTGTGAATCTCTTAGACCCACACTTGAAGTTGCCTCATATATCCGTTTACCCACTACATATGGAGCACAGTTTGTACGATGAACACATAAATCGCTATAATTTACCTTCTTCTTGTTTTCGATCGTTAGATCAC
>JACCDO011060775.1_pt1 | contig 11670 bp, 11 predicted proteins | sample 7446101 | NCBI WGS metagenome assembly JACCDO01 (sample SAMN15323440, study PRJNA562643) | freshwater metagenome | isolation source: river surface water | place: USA:Blue River Watershed | collected 2017-08-16
GGCACAGCACAAATTCGTGCTCTCAAATCGGCACAGATTGTGGCCTTGGACTCGTCACAAGCTGCGGTGCTGTCTAAAGCACAGATCGAGGCGATGACGACAAGTCAACTGAAAGCATTGGACAGTGAAGACTTCGGGTCATTGAGCGCTAGCGCCATTGCTGGGTTGAGCGCTGCGCAAGCGAAAGTGTTGAGCAGTGACCAAATTGTGGCGTTGACGACAGACCAGGTCGGTCAGTTGAGCACTGCTGCGGTTGCTGCGCTGTCAAGCACACAATTGCGCGCGCTCGAGTCTGAAGACTTGACGCAGCTGAGTGCTGCCCAAATGAAAGCACTCAGCCCTACACTCGTTGCCACTTTGGGTAGCGCACAAATTGCTGTTCTTAAAACAGACCAGCTTGCTGCATTGTCGACTGCACAAGTCAAAGTGTTGAAATCTGAGCAGATTGCGGCCTTGACAACAGACCAGGTGGGCGGATTGAGTAAATCACATATGTCTGTGATGACGTCTCAACAAGTGAATGCATTGAGTTCTGATGTGCTGCGTGCTTTGTCTACAGATCAAGTCAGAGTCATCAACGTAGCGACCCTGAGCAAGCTCTCCAGCGGGCAAGTTGCGTTGATGAGCACCGATCAGGTGGCGGCTTTGACAACGACGCAGTTACGCGTGTTGACTTCTGCGCAGATCAAGGCCTTGGATTCAGACCAAATGGCCAGCTTGACCACATCACAAATGGCCAGCTTGTCGGCCACACAATTGAACGCCATTGACTCTGCAGATTTGCAAGCCATGAGTGCGAGCCAAATCACGGCGCTGGGTACGGCTGCCTTGTCCAAGGCTGACTCTGACCACATCGCAGGTTTGACTACTGATCAAGTGGCTGCTCTCAGCACGCTGCAACTCAAGTCGTTGGCCTCTGGTGCGATGAAGGCACTGACGTCTGAGCAAGTCTTGAGTTTGACAACCACCCAAGTTGCCAACTTGAGCACCATGCAGTTCAATGCTTTGGATTCTGCCGATGTGTCAGCGATGACCGTGGATCAAATCAAAGTTTTGTCCAACACGGTGATTGGCAAGATGGATTCTGCTCAAGAAGCCGCGTTGACCAGCGAGCAAGTGGCTGCATTGACGCAAAGCCAGATTCGTAGCCTCACCACAACACAGGTGAAAAACTTGAGCTCTGATCAGGCGGCTAGCTTGACCACTGCGCAAGTGGCCGTGATGAGTGCTACACAACTGGCTGCTGTTGAGTCGGCAGATTTTGCCCGCTTGTCCACCGATGTGATCGGGGCTCTGAGTACGGGGCAAATTGGAGCTTTGAGCTCTACCCAAATGGCGGCATTGACGTCTGACCAGTTGCAAGCGCTGACCACACAGCAATTGGGTGCTTTGAAAGCCGCTCAGTTCAACGCCATTGACTCCAGTTTGGTCAGCGCATTCAGTCTCGAGCAGATCAAGGGCATTTCAACGGCCGCGATTGCTGGCATGGACAGTGCCCACTTGACTTCATTGACGACTGACCAAATTGTGGCTTTGACCACGACAGCCGTCAGGGCATTGACCTCGAGCGAAATGAAGTGGCTGAGCTCTGACCAAGTATCAAGTTTGAGCACAGCAGCATTGCAGGCGTTGACATCCGCGCAAGTGGGGGCAATCGACACGGACGATTTGGTGACCTTAGGGGCCGATCAAATCACCGCATTGAGCACAGCGGGCTTGATGGGTTTGACCAGTGCGCAAGTGAGCAACTTGACCACCGACCAAATCGCCGCGTTGAGCACGCTGCAGATCAAGAGCTTGAAGACATCTCAAATTGAGGCTTTGTCTTCTACGCAGATGTCTGCATTGACCACTACGCAGTTGGCAGCGATCACATCGCAGCAAGCGGCTGCATTTGAGTCTGTGGACCTCATCCAATTGTCTACAGACCAAATCAAAGCGTTGACCACAGCTGCTGTGACAGGGTTGACTTCGACCCAGGTGAGCAAGCTGACAAATTCACAAGTGGGCGCCTTGACAACCGATCAAGCCAAGGCCTTGACCACCTCTCAAATTGTGGCTCTGACCAGTGCGCAAGCTGCCAACTTGACCGCTGAGCAAGTTGCTGTGCTAACCACCAAGCAAATCAGTGCGATGGAGAGCGCCGACTTCGGGGCGCTGACCACGGATGGTTTGAGCGGTTTGACATCGGCGCAAGTTGCTGCAATCAGCACTGCACAAATCAATAGCCTTGGCTCTGGCCAGATTGCTTCGTTGAGCACGGGCTTCGTGGCGGTGTTGAACGGTGCGCAGGCAGCTGCTATCAGCAGCTCGGTGTTCTCTGCGTTGAGTACTGATCAAGTCTCAGCCATGTCTACCAGGGCGATTGCAGCATTGTCTTCTGCGCAAGTGAGCCAGCTTTCTACAGACCAGGTGCAAGCGTTGACTGGCTCACAGATTGGCGCTCTGACGTATACACAAGTTGCTGCGTTGACAGGTGATCAAGTCGGTGGACTGACGACATCGCAAACAGCCTCTCTGACTGGCAACCAGATCACGTCGATCAGCTCGTCTGTGATCACGCGCCTCCAGCAGGATGCCTTGAACTCGATCAGCGCTTCGTTGATGACGGCACTGTCTACCAGCCAACTCAAAGCAATGGGCACAGACATGTTGCAATTGCTGACGGGTACCCAAGTGGCCGGTTTGTCGGTTCAGCAGATGAACACCCTGGCATCTAACCAGATCGCTGCTTTGACGACCAATCAAATGAAGGCGTTGACCACTACCCAAGTGCAAGGCATGGACTTGAACTTGTTCACGAAGTTGTCGACATCGCAAATTGACAGTTTGTCTGCGACGCAAGTGCGGGTGATTCCATCTCAGAACATTTCTTATTTGGGTACAGAGCAAATTCAAGCCTTGAACACTAGTGCGGTGAGTAGCTTGACCACGAATCAGTTCACACAATTGACCACTGCGCAAATCAAGGCTGTGAGCACTGAGCAAATGCGCGCTTTGACTGCTGCACAGGTCACATCGATGACGACCGCGCAAGCAGGTGCCTTGTCTGCCGATCAACTCTCTGCTTTGGGTGTTTCTGCACTGGGTGCGATGAGTCGCTTCAACATCGAAGCGTTGTCGAACACGACCATTTCTGCTTTGAGCACCTCGGTAATCAGAAGTTTGTCGAACACACAAATCTCTGGCATCTCGACATCGCAGCTAAGTACACTGTCTGACGAGCAAGTGAAATCCATCACAACCAGCCAATTGAATTCGTTCAGCCCAACGTTGTTTACCAAGCTGAGCGGATCGCAGCTGCAAGCCATTGAAGTGTCTACGTTCTCTGCAATCTCATCGAGCTTGATTGCTTACCTCAGGAAGGACCAAATTCCGTCGCTAACAGTGAATCAAGTGGGAGGGATGACAACCGCTCAGATTCGCACCTTCAGTCAGGAGATGCTTGACAGCATGACATCTGACCAAGTCAGCGCCCTCACTGTGGCTCAAAAGGCTGCGATTGTGGTCGCAGGCCGGACGGTGCCAGGATCTTAACGAAGACTTTTTAGCTTCGATTAATGCCGCTAAGCTCACGCTTAGCGGCATTTTCTTTTGCATATACTCTGAAAATGAAAATTAAACTGGTTGTTGCAACTCGCGTCCATGAAGAAGAGTTCTTCACGAACACTTTGACGGGGAGGTCCTTGAAGGTCAATTACCCGGATTTTGTCGAGCTCAAGCTATTTGCAAACAACCAGATTGGGTTGCCAAAACTTTACAACCAAATCATTCGAGAATATCAGAATGACCCAGCCACCTTGGTCTTTGCACATGATGATTTAATGTTTCTAGACTATTACTGGTGCAAAAGATTGATTGAGGGCTTGGAGCACTTCGAGGTGGTGGGATTGGCCGGAAATATCAGCCGTGCTCCGAGGCAACCCACATGGTGGTTTGTAGATGATCAATTCAATTGGGATGCAAAAGAAAATCTCAGCGGTGTCATTGGCCATGGCGATCAGTTTCCGCCTGAGAACATCAGTTTTTACGGCGCACCCAGGCAACAAGTAAAGCTGATGGATGGCGTGTTAATGGCCGTGCATAGCCAAACACTGATTGACCACGATTTATATTTTGACGAGCAATTTGATTTTCACTTCTATGACTTGGATTTTTGTCGCCAAGCAGAGCTTAAAAATATTGAATTAGGAACGTGGGATATTGCCTTCATGCATGGTAGTAAGGGTAATTGCGGTACTGAAAGTTGGCGTAAAGGTTATGAGAAATATATTAATAAATGGGGTGGTTAGTACGATGCGAAGCAACAAAATCTGTAGCTATTTTCATCGATGAATTAATTGCTTGATGCATATCGAGATACGCATAAAGACCGCATCTTCCAATAAAAGTCATATTATTACCAACTAATTTTTCGTATTTTTTGTATGTTTCTTTATTTTTTCCATCTATATCTTTGATGGGATAATAACGTTCAAAATTATTGTCAGAGTAATCGCATGGCTCTTCGAAAGTTAGCGATGTGTATGCTTCATTGACTCCATGATTAGGTAAATGCTTCCATTCAGTGACTCTGGTAAATTTTTCATCGTGTGTAAAATTTACAGTAGCAACAGGGTAAATTAAAGGGGAAGGAATTGTGAAATTATGAAATTTTATGGAACGATAAGGTAAATGTCCATATCGAAAATTAAAATATTCATCTATCGGCATTGAGTTGAATGTATGAAAATAATTGCCTTGTTCGTTTTGGTTGAATTCAGTGTTTAAATGTATAGATATATTCTCATGACTTAGCATGTTCGCCACGAGTTTTGTGTAACCATCGGTAGGTAATGCTTGAAATGAATCATTTGGGAAATACAATTCGTTATTATCATTCCTCACAGGAATTCTTGACAGGATATCTGGATCTAATTTTTCTATTTCTACTCCCCACATTTTTTTTGTATATGGCCTGTAAAATACATCAAGAATATTTTCTTTCCCGACTATTTCTTGTGTTTCTTTGTTTACTGGCAATGTAACTAATTTTCCATTCTTTAACTGTGCTTTCACTTTGTGCTGATATCTTATCCAAGTGGTGAACTCAGAGAGAAAATCAACCACTTTCATATTTGAAGTATGAAAAAGATGAGGACCGTATTGGTGAATGCGCAGACCATACTCGTTCACATAGTCAAATGCATTGCCAGCAAGATGGTTTCTTTTATCAATAATATCTACATGATATCCATTCGCAGCCAACAACCTTGCGATGGTTGCACCTGAGAATCCTGCGCCTACAACTAATATTTTCATATGAATCACTTGAACGCAATCATTGTCACTTCATGATAGGCTATTTTATTTATAGTCAACCAAAACCCTAGATATCTTTCAGCTAAAAAGCCAGGATATCTGTTATTTTGTTTGTCGAAATTCTGCCCCAACTTTTTATATACGTTATTTATTACAGGAAATAAATCGCTACAGTATGCTTCAAAAATATTTCTTTTCATAATAAATATATTGCATATTGGCGCACGTGCTGTTAATTGGAAATAACTCTCTGCCCCTTTATGTTTTTGACTGATTTCATCCATGAATATAATCCATGGGTTATGTTCCTTTGTATTGATAAAATATTGCTCCCGAATGTTAGGAGCTAGAATATACTTGTTAGGTAATACAACATCATGGATGTTCAATATCATTTCCAATCTTTCATATTGTTCACGACTGGTTAAATATTGAATTGTCTGAGCTGTAGGTTCGTACCACTTTGCTCCAGGAATTACACTGTCGTAGATGCTATCATCTATTAAATAATTGAGATACCTTCGATAGTGATAAAAGCCAACAAAATTACTTTTGCTGTTTTTCCATGCATAGAACTGTGTTGTTAGTTCGCAATAAGAAGAATTTAAAGTGCTAATATTTTCGCCCAAGCTGTCAGAATGTATATTTTCTCCAGCATATCCGCCCACCGCTATTGGAGTTATCCAATCGCAGTCCTTATTTCTCGGATAATCTTGGTGAAATGATTGAAAAATATTTATGTATTCCATGACTCATTTGCCTTAAGGATACTGTCCTCGTAACAGATTTCAAAATGAGTTAAAAACAAGAGGTTAATAGTTAGACATACCGTTACTTTATGAATTTTTCTGAATAAGAGATTGAATTTGCTTTTCAAGCGACGCAGTCAATAGCTTCGGATTTTTTTGCTTGCGCACCATGCTGCTTTTCACGCTTTTCACTAATTCTTTTTGATATTCCAAATCCTTGGCAATCTTCAAGGTGATGTCCACATATTCGCTGAAGCTGTTCGCAATCAATTCCTGCAAGCCCAGTGCACTAAGCATGCTTCGGCCCATGCGTGAGACCATGGTTTTGCCTGACAAAGTCACCATGGGCAAACCGCAGTTCAGCACATCATGCGTGGTGGATCCGCAGTTGTAAGGGTAGCTGTCCAAAAACACGTCAGCCACCTGCAGACGCGCCAAATATTCTTGGTAGCTGGTACGTGGTGAGAATCGCACTTGATGGGCTGCAATGCCCATTTGCTTGAGTTTGCGCTTGAGTTCCGCGGTGGTTTTCTCGTTGTCATCCATCAGCCAGAGCACGGCCTGTGTGGCTTGTTTGAGGATGTTGGCCCAAGCAGTCAACAAGTCTTCGTTGATTTTGTAGACGTTGCCAAACGCAGCCATCACAAAGGCATAGTCGGGCAGACCCACTTGTGCGCGTGTGATGGGCGTGATGTCGGCCATGTTTTTATTCAAAGGCAAAAAGCTCCCATCTAAATACAATGGCTTTTCAGTGAAGTAGGGCGTTAATTCCTCTGGCAAGACATGGCGGTCTGCAACTACAAAATCTAGCCATGGCATTGCGGTAGTTCCAATAAAACCTAAATACGTCCCTTGTAATGGTGCGGGGTGCAGGGCGCAAATGCCTGGACGCGCACCAGAGCTCAGGCCGTGCATATCTATTAGTACATCAATTTCATTTTTTAAAACCAGATCTGCAACTTGCCTATCATTCAAACTACCAATTGATAAGAAGTGATCGAAAGCATTTCTCAAGCGAGCTCTATAAGGTGTTCCGTCCTCTGGGCTGTAATCAAATGCAAATATTTCGAATCGAGTTTTGTCATGTGCCTCTAAGAAATCCGCCATGAGTAATCCCACCGCATGGGTACATAGATCGCCAGACAAATAACCCAAACGGATTTTCTTGTGCGAATATTTCTTTCCCTTGCTTAAGAATTCTTCTTTGAATCCATATGTTCTTCCCACAAATGCGTGGGCCGAAAGTAATTGAATCACTGGGTCATCATGCAGTGACAGCATGGCTAACGGTGAAGTTGACATTAGCATTTCATTTGCCGAGACATTGGGTAAGCTTTGGTAGACGGGCCACATACAAGCTTTTTGGCGAATATGTACCCAATGCTGGATGACCCCCGATTGTTTAGGGTCCATTTGAAGACTTCTTGTCAATGCCTGTTCAGCCATTTCGTATTGCTTCATGTTTTCATAAATACGACCAATATGGTTGAGCGCAGTGACCTCCATCAATTTCTCACTCGTGGGATTTACCAATCCTTGCGCCACAACTTTTGACCATTGGTCTAGGGCTTCTTGGTTGAGGCCTTTGCGCTCCAGTACAAGCCCCAAGTTGATATGTGCTTGGGCTAGTTTGGGTTCGGCGGCAACACATTGCCGATAGGCCTGTTCTGCCAAGTCTGTCTGTCCTATGGTTTGCAACAAGGATCCGTAATTAAACAGAGCCAAGAATTTTTGTGGGTCCTGCGTGTTTTCAATCCAGCAGCGATAAAGTTCTGCTGCCTCAACGGCGCGTTGCTCAGACTGCAACGATTCACACTTGTACATCAACTGGTCGAGTCGAAGTTTGCCCATTCCCGAGAGCAACATAAAGTTGTGCAGCTCCTCATCCTTTGGCGCAGTTGGCAGCAAAGCCCGTTCTTGGCTTGAATTTTTAGCCGCGCGGAGTTTGGAGGGATTGATGCGTGCGTTCATGGGTTTTCCGATGCAAAGTCGTGTTCATGACGCTCTATTGCAATTTACATGCCCGTAGCTGTGTATGTTTTTTTGACAAATGGAGATTACTTAGGCTTGACAACGACCAGATGAGTATTTTTTAATAACTATTATTAATAGTTAGGAGATTTAAATGCCAACAAGTGCTGCTCTTAGTTCCCATTTTGATACTTTTGTCCTCGAGCACGTCGAATCCGGTCGATACTGCAAGACAAGTGAGGTTGTAAAACTGATCAATTGTTCAATCTTTAACGAAGTACCCACTCACCAGATGATTTAATAGCCAAGTACATGGCATCAGGCGCTTTAAGAATTGTGGCGAAACTTGGATTGCCTTCGCCATAAATTGCTTTGTAGAGGCTTTCACGACCAAGCCCCGTATCGCTTTTTTTAATAGCACTCAAACCCTTTAAAAGTAACTGTCAAAAGAGCTCGAACGTAGATAAATACCATATTGATTCAGTAACTAAAACCCAACATGATGGGTTAAAATGATGGCAAGAATCAAAGAAAAAGGTATAGATTTGGTCGTTTACCCAAACGATAACTTGCCACCGCATGTTCATGTCTTGGGGCCGGGTTGGGAGATGCGCTTATCCATTGGCGGGGACTTGGGGCTGATGACGATTACAGGCAAACCGAAATTACAAGAAATTTCGCAAGCCTTGGAGGCAGCGGCAAAGCACATTGCCGAGTTAAATAAGATTTAGAGTGACCTGCATGACAGAGTTTGAAAATAATCCCAAATGGCTTGGGGAAGGATTAAAACGCATTGCCCAAGCAAAAATTAGAGGTGAAGCAATGCTCGCTGACAGTTTGCAAGCTGTTGCAGCGAAATACGACCCGAGGAAGAAGCTAATAGTGATACAACTCACCAATGGCGCTAATTTCTCGTTTCCCCCACATCTTGCCCAAGGACTTCAAGGCGCAAAACCCGCTGAATTAAAAATTATTGAACTATCACCGCAAGGAACAGGGCTACATTGGCCAAAACTTGATGTTGACTTGGCGGTGACAGGACTTCTGTCTGGCGTATTTGGTAGCCGTCACTGGACAAGAGAGCAGGCTGCAAGAGCCGGTAGAACAAAGTCCGAAGCCAAGACATTAGCTGCCAGGGTGAATGGTGCAAAAGGGGGAAGACCTAAAACCCCAACTGCTGGATTGGCATCAATTAGTACGAACTGAATAACTCATATTTTCAGCCAGCAAATCCATGGTTTGAGTGTTACTTCATCTAAATGACTTGCACCGCTTCTCTGATGGAGAGGCAATTTTGAGCACAAAGAAGCCTCAGCTTCAGAAAGTTGTTGAGGCTAGAGGTGGGTGTGTTAAACACTCTGTTTCAACCGCTGTAAATTCTTCCAGATCAATGCTTTAGGCATATTTATACCCATTGCCACAATGCACCGATCAAGCCAATTATCCTGAGTGGTTAATTTTTCAATGGCCTTGTTAAGGTCACGATCAATAGCATTCCCATAAGCGATTTGCGCCTTAGTAATAGCGGTTTTTAATAGCTCTTTAGAAGGTGACATCATGGCTAAATCAATAACATCTCGGCTGAAAACCGATGCGTCCGCCCATCTATCAGAATTGGCTAAAAGTTTGCTGGTGGCCATATCCAAGCGGGTCAAAGTAGCAATGCCGCAGAGTTGATCTGACTTGCGTGGATCTTCCAGCGTTATGCGCCCTTCAAGAATAATTTCGAATTTAATAGGGTGGTCATCTAGCAATAGCGTTGTTCGTAGTCCATATTGATCAGCACGAATTTCTTTTTGCTGCTTCAAAGTCATCGCTTCCGGTCGGCGAATAGCATTGATTCCTTCAGGTCCAGTAAGAAGTTGTCTTAGGGTTCTGTAGCAACCTAGATCAGATACCAAGAAATCCATATCAACAGATTCCCTGAACTCTTTATAACAAAGTGTTATCGCCGTACCGCCACCAAAGTAGCAATGGTTTTCTAATAGAAGCTCGCTGTTGAGTGACTGCAAAACTGTGGCTATACGCTGATGGTGCGGTCTTTTAAACATCTATAGTTCTCCAGCAGCATCAGCCTGTTTTAATGCGTCAATCAAGGACTTTTCTTTGGGTGTCAGGTTGGTGGTATCCAAGTGACGCCAGTTTCGATCGTAAATACCGAAAGCTTCCGTAGGAGTGAGTGAGTCAAGACCATGAATATGCCAAGCCAGTTGTTTTAGCTGAGGGTATTCAGAGAGTTTGATTTCGAGGGGTATGACTGAGGTGGAAGGGCTTTCTTGCGATTCCCCACTAAGTCCTGCTTTTGAATTGGGTTGAAGTTGTAAGCCCAGAGCATCCAATACTGTGAAGTAGGCCCCCATGGTGACAGATGGCTCGCCCTTTTCTATTCGGTGCAAAGTGACGCGCGAAATATGCGCGCAATCGGCAGTTGCTTCCGCACTGATACGCAAACTTTTTCGCTGTGCACGAATTGTTTCTCCAAGGATTTGGAGTCTTTCTGCGACTTTAGAACTGGTAAGTGCAATTTTGGATGGCATAATGTTTCTCATTATATACATTATTTCTTAAAATATACAAAATCTATTTAAATTTGAACCTAGACTTCAAAACAACGCAAACGCTGCTTTAACTTGTGAGTGACGCTTCATTGCCACCAAAGATCTGCCAATAGTATTGAGTGCATGCTGGGCACAAGTTTGAATGAACAAAGATTAAGGCTCGTTCATGATATACAATAATTTTTGTATATCAAACAAGGAGGCCGCTATGCAAGTTTCCAAGTGGGGCAACTCTCTAGCTGTCAGATTCCCTGCAGGCTTGGTTAAAGCGCTTGATTTGAAAGAAGGTGAAGAGATTGAGCTTCACATGGTTGGCTCGCGTACTTTTGAAGTAAGCAAGAAGGCTGGTGCGCAAGAACTACTTGCAAATTTACGTAAATTCCGAGGCCGATTACCTGCCGACTTTCACTTTGACCGTTTTGAGGCGAATGCACGGTAGAACTGCTATGGCTAGGCCTTTTATCGACAGTAATGTCGTGTTGTATCTTTTCTCAAGTGATGCTGTAAAAGCGGATTGTGCAGAGTCGCTTTTGAAATCAGGCGGCTTGGTCAGTGTGCAAGTGCTAAATGAGGTCGCATCGGTATGCTTGCGCAAACTCAAAATGACCTGGCAAGATATTGATGCCGTTTTGTTGACGCTTAAATCGACTTGTGAAGTGCTCCCCGTAACACTGGCCTCTCACGAAAAAGCGATTGGTTTAGCGCAACGATATCAACTCTCACTTTATGACGCCAATATTGTTGCCAACGCCATACTAGGAGGGGCAAAAACCTTGCTGTCAGAGGATATGCAAAGCGGTATGTTGATGGACGGGGTGACTGTTGTGAATCCGTTTTCAAACGCTGGATTTGCATCAATTAGCGCACGGTAAGAATTTGCGAAGTAATACTTGAAGCAATCTGACTGCCAGTGCCCCGTATCTCAGGGCGTGAGAGCTGCATTTTTAATGCCTGATGTGTCGGGTTTTGGGGATCGGCCAATTCAGCAATTTTGGTTTTGTATTCGGATAGGTTGCTTGCGATTAACTGACTCAAACCCAAAGACTGGAGTATGGACCCCCCCATCCGTGACACCAAGGTCTTGCCACTCA
>JACCDO012257821.1_pt1 | contig 11670 bp, 2 predicted proteins | sample 7446101 | NCBI WGS metagenome assembly JACCDO01 (sample SAMN15323440, study PRJNA562643) | freshwater metagenome | isolation source: river surface water | place: USA:Blue River Watershed | collected 2017-08-16
CACAACCTGTTAATGTGGTTGAATTTCATACAAATTTTAATATAATTAATGTGTTTATATTTATGAATAAGGTTAATAAGTTATATGACATTGTAGATGAACAATATAAAATGAATAATATATTTAAAATATTGGAAACACCTGTACCCCAGTACCCAAATGATACTATAAAAAGAATTTTTGATATATTTTTGAAGCAAATCGCATTTGGGGGTGATAATATTTATATTAATATATTCGCTGCAATTAGCGATGGTAATTTTAAATCTTTTGCCAAAAAAGGAATAAATATGACTGTTGAAGAGATTTATTTAAATATTATAAATAATTTAGATATAGTAGAAACAATATGTAATGAATATATAGAAGATGTAAAAGCAAAAACACAACAATCTGCTATACAAGATCCTGGCACACAACCAAAAAAACAACCAAGTCTTCCTGCTAACTTAAAGCAATTATTAGAATATTTTCAGATGAAAACTGAATTAAAAAAAGCAATATTAAGCAAAGATTATAGAAAAGGAATAGATATACATAATGATATAAATTTATTTATATTATCATTAAAAAAACCATTGAGAGATTTTATTTATCTAATAAAAACAATTACAATTATTAATAATCTTAATGTAATTGATAATATTGAATATTTATATAGTGTATATAATTATGTTTTAGGTGCGGATGAGTATAGGAAATATAATACAAATATAAATCTTAACAGACCTGGTGAAACATTTATTAAAAGTATATTAAATAATATAGATGAAAAAAAGGATAAATTAAGGGTTTATCTTGATTTTATTAGAGATATTTCAGAATTTATACAAATATGTGATAGTATTAAAGATGAATTTGTAAAACATAATGTGTATGGGTATATTAATCACATAAAATCAATAATTGGTTTATGTTATTATAATTATTTAAAAAATAATTCAGATATAATGCCTATATCTATCTGTACAGAATTAGAAACATACAAAAAAACTCATGTATTTACACCAGGTAAAAGTGAAAAAATTGAAAAACACGTGTTTCAAGATGATATGACAATGAAATTAGTTAAAGAAAAAACAATTAATGTGAAAGGCTTTTCGTTTAATTCATGCGGAGAGACAAATCTAATGAATTTTGTAAGATTCTTATTATTTGATATTAAAGAAGAAAGAATTACAAAAGAAAATTTAGATATATTAAGAAGTAAATATCCAAATAATAGATTAGGGCGAATATTTAATGAGAGTATATTAGAAATGCCAAACGATATACAATTGCTTTATTTTGAAGGTAAATTAGATGACTTTGGCGATTTAATAGGTAGAGATACTCCTAATTATAATATATATAAGAGTGGTGGTATATGTGAATTACAACCATCTTTATGGAATACAATGACAGTATTATTAAATAATTTATTAAATGTTAATATTGCAATAGATCAGAAGAATGTTATTGATATAGTGAAAGAGTTATCAGAAGTATTCGGTAAAAAAATAGATGAGATTTCACTAGATAGGGTCATATATAATGATGGCATTGTATTTAATTATAGTATTATTCACGCATATACAATATTATCACGAAACACAGAATTTGGTGATTTAAATGAGAGTTTTTTTATATCAAATATGTTCCTATACAATTCAGTTTATAGATTACAGCAGTTATACTTATTAAATAATGATAATATTGGCGACATGTATAAAAATACTATTTATTTTATAGATTCAAATCACATAGAGTTTATTTATAAAAAGGATTTAAAAGAAATTACGTTAAGTTATTTAAATGAAATTCCATTATTACCTTTCGTTGAAAAATTACATATTGAGGGATATGATAAACCTTTATCAAAAGATACATTCTTAGATAATATTAAAGAAATTACATTTGATCATTATTTTAATCAACCTATATTAAAAGATACTTTAACACATGTAATATATTTGGATCTAGGATATAATTATGCTAATACAATTGAAGACAATGCGCTTCCAAGTATAGAAGTGCTTATATTATCAAAACTTGAAAAAAATGTTCACTTTAGTTCTATGAAAAAACTTAAGATACTTGATTTAGATAGAGTTGAAAATTTCAATCTGATTAAACCAGGAGATATGAATAATTTAGAGGAACTTAAAATTCGTATAACTAAAGATACATATATTGTTGCAGGGATGTTTCCAAAATTAAAAAAAGTAGAATTTAAAAATCCTTTTAATTCCGATATTCACGAGGGAGCAATGCCAAATGTTGAAGAGGTTATGTTTAATTCACCATATGATAGAAATATAACACCCACAATATTTCCAAAGTTAAAAAAAATGAAATTGTTAGGTAATTCGAATAGCCAGATAATTGATGGGTTCACAGACCTTTTAGAAGAAATTGAAATTGGAAATGACAATTATATACCAGAATATGTATTTACTAATTTAAAAAAACTTATTATAAGTAATAAGTCATATTATTATACTATAAATAGTGAACATTTTCCAAAATTAAATACTCTTGTAATTACCTGTGATTTTAATAACTATGATAATTATATTACAGGTAGCTTTCAAAATCTGGAAGAACTAGTGTTTAAAGATGATGCAAGATTTGACAGAGAGATAAAAACTGGGACATTCCCAAATTTAAAAAAAATAACATTTGGGTTTAAGTTTAACAGCAATATAGAAGAAGATTCAATGCCATTAGTTGAGGATATTATATTTCCCTTCAATTCTTTTTTTAATAAAACTTTAAACACTGTACCAAAGTTAAAAAAAGTTACACTTGGGTCTAGTTTTAAACAACCTCTTATTAAAGATTTAGTTCCAGACATACAAAGTGTATTTTATTATAATACACGTGATGGACCAGGTGAAATATTTAACAGAGAAAATAATTTATTTAACGAAGAATACGCACATATTATAGGAGATTTAAGACCGTTATTAAAAATAAATCAGACAGGCGGTAAATATTATAAAAAATATTTGAAATATAAACAAAAATATTTGACTTTAAAAAATGCGTAATCTGATGTAAAAGAAATACAGTGGATAGTATTATAATATGTTGTACGTTGAAATATGATGTCCAAGGCAATAAGAATAACATCTATTTATTATACCAATCTGAAATAACAATTTATTTAATTTAATAGATTCAGGTGTTCCGGAAATCAATATGTCATCACTATTATAATTTCTTATCAACTTTATGTTTTCACGTAATGATAATCTAATTAAATATTTCACAATGTCTAATCGTTCATACTGTATTGCAATATGCATTGTAATATTATTATTATATGTAAGATCAAACGGCTTATACACATTGTTATATTTATGCAAGTTAATAAGATACTTTATAATATTAATATCTGCGCGATTACAACATAACAATGTAAGGCAATTAATCGGACCTGCGAAAAATGGATGCCCTCTTTCATGATGTGTATGGTAGATATCAATTGGCATATAGTGGTCTGTTTCATAAAGCGTTAAAAAATATTTAATTATTTCCAAATTACCACCGGCGCGACAAATTATCCTAAATCCATTCAATATAACGGCATTATTAAGTGGCTTAAAACGTTTGTGCGTACGATATAGTTCAATAAAATATTTAATACAAACATAATTCATACCATTACATGCTGTTCCGAACTTTGAATTTATCATATCTGAATCAATCTTAGGAAATAAGGAAATCAAATAATCCATCATTGCTATTTGAGAATTTTTATATGAATAATATAAGCAATTACTTAAAAATATTTCATTTACCGAGTATCTAACCATATCATCAGGATTTTTTTCACATAGCAATCTAAAAATATTTATATGCCCATTTATACATGCTTGATAAAAACCATCTGCCTTGTGATAACTTGACATACGTGACCATTTATATGGATAACTTATAAAACCTGATGGAAGGATTCCTTCTTTTTTCAAACGATCTATTTCTGTATCATAATATTCATCAATAAGATCCTCATTATTTAATATCTTTATTAAAGTATAGACGTCATTATTCAAACAAGATCTTTGATATAAGGTTAAAGGTAGCATGATTGGTTTTGCCATTATTTGCGTAGGATGTTTATATTATAATAATAACTAAATAATAATATATTCAATTTTTATAGAATTAACACCTTTATTATACCAACTGTGAATTATTATTTAAATAAACATATTTAATTAAATAATAATGTTAGTTGAATTAAATAGAAAGAAATATGAAGTTGAAGAAAATGAATTTACACCATATATTGATGAGACATTTTTTAACTTAAAATTACATAAAGATTTATCAGAATGTGAAATTTTAAGTGGTTTAATATCTGATCTTGGTGAAATGGATAATATGAAAACTAATTTATTTATAAATTATGGCTATCGGTATGGTGGTTTTATACCATTAAATGTTAGAAATATTTTCAATATATCTTGTATGAATTATAATATGGAACAAAGATCAACATTTATGAAAAATATATTATATTATGATTCTAATAATACAAAAAATAAAAAACAATTCTCATTTGAATTAAATAAAAACACAAATGTGTCAGGCGACAATCGAGACCAGTCTCGATTGACACATGAAACAAGGATAACGCATACAGTCGAAAATGGTCTAGACCATTTTCGAATGGCGACGTTCACAAATGGAATAATTATAACTTATATTGATTCTGAGGTAGATTTAAATACAGTTGATTTCCAATTTATATTTGAAAATAATAGTTTTGTTATTTATAATAAGAAAATATTAGATTTTAAATATTCATATTATATTCCAAAAATAAATAAATTTATTCATATTCCTGAAATACACTTTGATAAGTTTTATCAATATTTTAGATTTTATATTTTAAATGATATGCTTAATTATAATAATCTTATAAATTTAGTGATTATGGTTAAAAATGCAGGCGAAAATTTTAGAAACATTTTAAAACAAAATATTGATTTGTTTGATCGCTATACTATTCTGGATACGGGCTCTACTGATAATACTATTGATATCATCAGAGAAGTGTATAAAGATAAGAAGGGCACACTCGTACAAGAACCATTTATTAATTTTAGAGAAAGTAGAAATAGATCGTTAGAATTGGCTGGTCACCAATGTAAATTTAATATTATTCTTGATGATACATATGTAATTAAAAATTCGTCTTCGGGTCGTAATATAAGACAATTTTTAGATGAAATGAGAAGTGATCAATTCAGTGATAGTTTTAGTATTTATATACAGAGTCATGATGTCGTATATTGTTCTAATCGTATCATTAAATCTGAAACTGATCTTAGATATAAATATAAAATACATGAAGTAATTGATAATGATAATAATACGAATGTTATGATCCCATTTGAAGTTGGATATATTGATGATATTATTGATGATTATATGAATAAAAGGACATTTGAAAGAAAGAGATTGGATATAAGATTATTACACGAAATGCTTGAAGAAGATAATGATAATCCGAGACATTATTATTACTTGGCACAGACTCATAAATTACTTGAAGAATATGATATGACAGAGAAATATTTCTTAGCACGAATTAATCATACAAATGAAGGTTTTCTGAGTGAAAAAATAGATGCGTGTTTTGAATTAGCTCGTCTATATAACTTTCAGCTGAATAAGCCATGGGAAGAGTGTATGAAATATTATATGATGGCATATGAGCTGGATAAAGAAAGACCAGACAGTTTATATTTTATTGGTATACATTATCTGATGACCAATAATAATAAATTAGCATATGAATATTTAGAAAAAGCATTTAATTTAGGGTTGCCATTACAAAAACAATATAGTGTTAAACCAACATTAACTTTAAGATTTCTACCACGAATGTTAGCCCCACTATGTTATGAATTTAAGAATTATAAATTAGGTTTTATTACATCAACCTATTATTTACAACATAATAATAGTATAATGATAAAGGAACATGATATGAAAGAATATAATGAAATGGTTGATTGGATGAAGATTTATAGTAAATTACATATATCTCCACCATTATTAAAACCACCCAGAATGATAAATAAACCACTTATATTATTTATTGCTGATGGTGGTTTTGATGAATGGACAGGAAATGATATATTAACTAAAGGATTAGGAGGTTCTGAAACTCATATAGTAGAAATGTCAAAATATGTTAAAAAATATATTGATGCGGAAGTAATTGTATGTTGTAATTGTAAGGAAGAATCAATGTATGAAGGCGTTAAATATTTACCATTAAACGCATTATATGAAATAATTAGGAATTTTTACGTGGATGTTTGTTTTATAAGTCGTTTTTCAGAATATTTACCACTTGTTACTGATAGTTATGTTGAATCAATCTATATGTTTGTTCATGATTTAACGTTATCTACAAATATTATACTTGATTCTCCTAAATTAAAGAAAATATTTTGTTTGACTGAATGGCATAAGAATTATTTTGATAATATTTATCATATAGATAAAACATATGTACTTGGTAATGGTGTTAATATAATGCCAATTAAACAAAAACAACATTTTAAGTTTATTTATTCTTCATTTCCTAATAGAGGCTTATTACCTTTATTAGAAATGTGGGATGATATAATAAAAATAAATGAAAAAGCTGAATTACATGTATATTGTGATATGAATAATAAATGGCTTTTAGCTAATCATAGTGACATTGTAAATAAAATAAATAAACTACTGCCAAAAAAGAATGTAACGATACATGGATGGGTGGCTAAGGAGATTCTAAATGAAGCTTGGGCTACATCCCATATTTGGTTATACCCTTGTACTTTTATGGAGACATATTGTATAACAGCCATGGAAGCAGCTATGTCACAAACATTGGTTATTACTAATGGTATGGCTGGGTTAAGCGATACAGTTGGAACGAGAGGTGTTGTGATTCCAGGTGATGCGACAACACTTGAATGGAAAGAACATGTATTAACTGTATTAAGAAATTTAGAACAAATCAATGAAGATTTATTCAAATCAATTAATTATAAACATGCCTTAAATAATACATGGGAGAATCAGGCTAAAAAATTAATAGAAATGTTAGAAATTAATCCAAAACAAAAAGAAACATTTATGTGGGTTAGTAGATTATAAATCATGGTTGGTAAATAGTATCGGTACATGAATGTTTAACCAATTTCTAAAATATTAAATGTTATAGTGCTTTCATATGTATCTGTGCCTGACGCACCAACATCTGTTGATAAACTGGGGGTGATACTTGTTACACCAGTAGCATAGTATATTAATGATAATGATGCGTTTGAAGCGTCTTGTGCTTGAGTAATTCTAGTAGTATAGCTTGTACTACTATCTGTTAATGTAAGTGTCCAAACGGTTTGTGGATTACCAATTACCGCAAAATATAAATTAACATAAATTTCTACTTTATATCTTTTATTGGAAGATAGTGATGAAAATGTACCTGTTGTTGTTGAATGAGTGATAACATTTGATTGTTTTACAGAATCAGTAAATGATGTCCATACTGTTCCTGCCGGGGATGTTATATATATATTTTTAGCAACACCAGCTGAAAAATTAGTAAAATTTCCGTATATTGTATAGGTATAATATTCGGGTGTTTTAGTTATATAACTAATTTCATATGATGTTGGATTATACATACAATAATAACTTTGATCCGCATTACGTATGGGATTTGCAAAGAACCCGGCAGTGGTAGAAGTTAATGCGGTGCTTGTACCATTCAGAACAATACCATTTGTAAATGTATTTGATGTGCTTGTACCTATACATATTGAATTAGCACCTTGATTTGTCATACCTGCGTTCAATCCAATTGCGATAGAATTAGTTCCTTGATTTGTATAACCAGCTGCCTTACCAATTGCTATCGCCTGTAACTGTTGATTTGCGTAACCAGCTTGATAACCGAATGCTGATGCGGATGTTCCTTGATTATTATAACCACTTGTAAAACCAATTGCTGTAGCATAAATATTTTGTATGGTATAACCTGCAGAACTGCCCATTGCAATACCATATGTGCCTTGATTAAAATAACCAGCATTTGTTCCAATAGCAACACTTTCAATATTTTGTCCAGTGTTACCTGCTTGAAAACCAATGCCGATACTTTTAACACCCTGTATGAATTGACCAGCATTAGTACCAATCGCGATAGCGCTATTACCTTGTGTACCATAGCCAGCATTTAAACCAATACCTATTGCTCCCGATACTTGTTTATTATAACCAGCGTTATAGCCAATCGCAACACCATATGTTCCTTGTCCGGCATAACCCGCAGCATTACCGATCGCAACAGCTTCATCCGATTGATTGCTATTACCTGCTGTATAACCAATCGCAACCGCATTATTACCCTGATTACTGTAACCAGATGAAAAACCAACCGCTATACCGTTATTACGTTGTCCATCAAAACCAGAATATGAACCAATACAAATTGCTTCCATCGATTGTGTGCGATTACCAGCAGCGTAACCAATCGCAATAGCACCTGTCCTTTGCGAATAGAATGCAGCACTTGTTCCAAGTGCTATACCATAAGTACCTTGGTTATAATATGCCGCTCCTTGACCAATCGCAATACTGTAAACTGATTGATTTTCATTAGCAGTATTAAAACCAATTGCGGTAGCAAATCTACCTTGATTGGATACACCAGCATTATAACCAATCGCAATAGATTGTAATGCTTGATTATATCTACCTGCATTATACCCAATTGCAATACTTTCAGTCCCTTGTGTAGAAGCACCCGCATTACGACCAATCGCAATACTATTATCTGATTGTGCTGTCATACCAGATGAATCACCAATTGCCACTGCGGAAATACCTTGTGATATTTTACCACAATTTAACCCAACCGCTACACTATTCGCATATTGTGATTCCATACCGGCAAGATAACCAATCGCAACTGAATAACTACCTTGGAATTGGTTACCAGCAGCATTACCAATCGCTACTGCTCCAGCGCGTTGTAAGGCACCACCCGCACTATCACCAATCGCAACACAATTTAAACCTTGTGTCGCAAAACCTGCATTCGCACCAATGGCGATCGCACTAGTGCCTTGTTCTGAAAATCCAGTATTTGTGCCAATTTTAATACTATCATTTGTGTATAATAATCTATTTGTTGCTAAATTTAGATTATTTACATTATCCCATTTTGTTCCATTATATTGTAATAATTGATATTGCGCAATGCTTGTACTATAGGTTACATCTGTTTGACCCGCAATAGTTGAAGGATAAGTTGGTAAGTAAGTATTGACCCATTTGGTTCCATTATAAATAAGTATATTGCTATTGGTAAGACTTGTGAGAGTTATATCAGTTAAACTCGATAATGTGGTAGCATAGGTTGGAAAATAAGTATTGACCCATTTAGTACCATTATAACGAAGAATATCACTGTTGGTTACACTTGACAACGTTATATCAGATAAATTACCTAAACTATTTGACATATATGATACTTCTTTTGAGGTTGTATTATAGGCTAATATGTTGCTTGATGTGGCGGATATGATTGGATCAATATAAAGCGAATTCGCACGTGATGTATTTAATTGGGATCCAGTAGCATTAAACACAATTGTATTTGCGTGTTGTGTAATATACCCAGCATAAGCACCAAGAGCAATCGCATTGGTTCCTTGTGTATTCGTACCAGCATTTCTACCAATAGCAATCGCATTTTGTTGTTGATTCACCTGTCCCGCATTTGCGCCTATTGCGATGGCAAAAGTTTGTTGTCTCTCATAAGCAGCTGACAACCCAATCGCAATAGCTGTTCCAGATTGTGTATAATTTGCCGCTTGAAAACCAATCGCGATACTATACTCACCCATATTATCATTACCTGCGTAATTACCAAGCGCGACAGAATCAGGTGCCTGCTTCTTATTACCTGCATAATAACCAATCGCACAAGAATAATTACCTTGTGAATCACTACCAGCATTATACCCGATCGCACAAGAATAATTACCCTGTGAAACACTACCAGCATTGTAACCGACCGCAATAGATCCTTGTCCTTGATCGTTACCACCACAAAAGGCGCCAACCGCGAGTGAGTTATTTTTCTGTGACGAATAACCTGATTGATAACCAATGGCAATACTTGTATTACCCTGTGATACATTGCCTGCCATAAAACCAATCGCAATTGAATTTGTCTGTTGATTGTTCTGACCAGCACCACTACCAACTGCTATTGCGCATTCACATTGACCCATATTACCACTATTTCTACCAACTGATATACTTTCTAATCCCTGATCACTATAGGCGCTGCTATCACCAATCGCAATTGCGTAATTTTGTTGATTTGTATAGCCAGCACTATTACCTATCGATACACTGAATGAACCAGTTGAACCATAGCCAGCATTAGCGCCAATTCTTATTTTATCATCTGTAAATAATAAACGATTATCTCCTAAATTTAAGTCAGAAACATTTACCCATTCAGTTCCATTATATTGTAATAAATCTTTATCAACTGGTGCGGTTGGATAGGTAACATTAAATTGTGTATATGGCATATATGTAACTTCTTTAGTAGTTGTATTGTAAGCTAATATATTATTTGATGTATTGGAAGCAATGGGAGCGATGTAAAGAGAATTACTTGCCGTTGTATCTAAATAGGTACCAGTTGCGTTTATTATAATACTATTATCATTAACTTGTGTATAACCACCATACGCACCAATTACAACTGAATTCGCTCCCATGTAACTATAACCGGCAAATATGCCCATCGCAATACTATTGGTTCCTTGATAATAACGACCTGATTCATTACCTATAGCTATACTGTTATCATATTGATTATATTGACCAGACTTGTAACCAATTGCTACCGTTTTATCGTGTTGTACATTGTAGCCAGCAAAATCACCAATCGCAACCGCTGACATGCCTTGAGTTCCGGCACCAGCATAATTACCGAATGCTATACTATTTGTTCCCTGATTTATATTACCAGCGTAATAACCTTGTGCGATCGCATTATTTGATTGTTTTGTTTGACCACAATAATACCCAATCGCAATACTATAATTTCCCTGTGTGTTATAACCTGCGTTAGTACCAATTGCGATACTTTCATTCCCTTGATGATCTGCGCCTGCGAAATATCCTAATGCGATACTATTTGTACCTTGATTATATTGAGCAGCGCTTGAACCAATGGCAATTGTATTATCATATTGTGTATCAAAACCGGCACCATTACCAATCGCGATAGCGCTGGCGTTTTGTGCGGTATGACCTGCTATACAACCAATGGCAATACTTTCTCTTCCCTGGTTATCACTGCCAGCCTGAAAACCAAGTGCAATACTATTTGTACCTTGGTTTGATGTTCCTGAATTTATACCGATGGCAATGCTATTATCAGCCATGTTATAATTGCCAGCATTATACCCGATAGCGACTGACGCGACTCCCATATCACTATTACCTGCTCCTGCGCCAATGGCAATCGCATATTGTCCTTGTGTATTATAGCCAGCATTTTCACCCAAAGCGATTGAGTTGGTTTGTTGGTTATTGTGACCAGCATACAACCCAAGAGCGATCGCACCCGCATTTTGGGTG
>JACCDO012437686.1_pt1 | contig 11670 bp, 8 predicted proteins | sample 7446101 | NCBI WGS metagenome assembly JACCDO01 (sample SAMN15323440, study PRJNA562643) | freshwater metagenome | isolation source: river surface water | place: USA:Blue River Watershed | collected 2017-08-16
CTGGTGCTTTAGTTGCTTCTGGTGTTTCTGGTGCTTTAGTTGCTTCTGGTGTTTCTGGTGCTGGTTTTAGTGCTTTAGTTGCTTCTGGTGCTGGTGATGGTGCTAGTGCGTTGTTTCCAGGTGATACTGGTGCTTTAGTTGCTTCTGCTGCTTTAAGTGCTGCTGCGTTTTCTTTTGATTTCTGTGAATTACTAGAAGGTTTATTACCTTCGTTTTTTGGTCTGTTTTTATTTGGATTGCGTTTGTTTGTATTTTTTGATGTCCTAGGTGGTAGAATATTTGGTGTATTTGGTTGTTGTGCTGCTGCTGCTGCTTTTTCAATAGCGTTTGCAACTACTTTTTGATTGGGGGGTTGGCTATGGTTAGCAGCACTCTTAGCAACTTTAGATGCTTTTAAAGCATTTTTAACATTTTCATTCAAAGGTTTTGAATCTTTTACTGGTTTTTGTATTTTAATTTTAGATGACAATTCAAATTTAGGGGCTTCTGTTTCTTTTTTTGGTTGTTGTGGTGTGAATAAATTAGATGTTAATCCTCCTCTTGATTCTGTCGTACCTGGTATGCTTCTACGAGTTATGTTATACGCAACTCTTAATGTATTTGTTCCCGTAAATTTTGTACGACGTTTAGCAACTGTATTACCACCAATATTTAGTGGTTTACTTTTTCCAGTACTAGGATTAACTTCTGGTTGTTGTCCGATTCTTTTTGCTATTGCTTGTACTGATTCACCCGTTCTGCCAGTTTCTATAGGTGTTTGTGTTTTATTTCCAGGTGGTAATGATGAATTATTACCAGGAGCTCTTTTAGGTAATGGATTACCTCTTGACTTATTAATTGACGTATTTTCTTGAGACATTGCAAATAATTGTCTCACTTTAGCATTTGGTGGTAAATCAGAAATTATTTGTGAATGTTCTAGGGTAGATGGTTTTACTTGTGTTCTTATTATTTCTCCTCCTGGATGAAGATTTGGTCCAATTACTAAACGTCTTTCGTTGCCTACTGTTTTTTCTACGAATTTTGTCTTAGTAATTCTGCCATTTTTTGTACTTTTTTCAAGCACATATCCCTTAGGTATATTGGGTGGATGGGGTGTATGTGGTAGTCTTCCTGGCATTCCTAAAACCACTTCTTTCTATCATATTCCTAGAAATAATCCTAGCATCCCTTCTCCAAAAATAACCGAAATATCTTAAATATTTAAAAAATTGATATAATATATTCCAATAATTTCAATTATTTTTCAAAACAGAAATGGCTGCTTCATTCTCTTATCCAACATCAGCGTATCCCGTCCCTAGTTCTAGCACAGCATATCAAACTTGGTTAGACTATATGCGCCAAGCTGAACCAATTGTATATTCCAATATGTCAGTTGCACCACCTGGACTAGTTTATCCTATGACTTTGCCTGGGTATTCAACACCTGGAGTAATTCAACGCCCTGATACTACTCTAGCGGGCTTTACTCCTAGTGGGTACCCGGAATCACAAACACAAACACAAATACAATCACATACACAATTATCTGGTAAGAAAAATACGCATATGCAATCTAGTGCGTCTACGACTAATAAACATAGTAGTAGTACTAGTACTAGCACTAACGCTTGGATTCAAAAGCTGGTTCAGGTGAATACACCGGTGCCTAGTATTACTCCAAATAGAGAATGGTTGCTAGAAATGTTGAAAAGATATATATTCACTAACAAAGGAATCATGATTGGTGATTATCCAAAGTATGAAATACGAAAAAAGGATATTACTGATAAATTTCTTAAGCGGGTAGTAGAACTATACCCTAGAGATAAATATAATATTACTACTGAATGGCTGGCCGACGCAATGGCTAATCTAGGGTTTTTACCCGAATATGCAGATCGGCTAAAAGAATTTCCTAGCAATGATGAATTACGTGTTGTTATTAACGAAGCAGATTTTCATACTCTAGCACAAGATATTAAGAATAATGTCGAACAATATTTTAAAATTTATCTTGAATCTAATGCAATACTTGAAAATAATGTTATAAAATTCGCAGTGCATTTTATCAATGATTTTGTTCAAAATGGTCAGAGAATTGTTTTCTTCATAAATCAAACTTATTCAACTACCACTTGTGGAATTCCTATTCCTGAATCAGAGTTGAAACACCAACACGATTTTCTGACCTATGATGGAAATATATATTCAGTTCTAGACTCATATGCTAACCATATGCTAGATGCAGAAACATATCGAGATGAAGGTACCAATCAAAATAATAGTATTGATAACTCTGTATCGCTTTTCGAGATAGTAAATAATATTCGAAATGGTATTACGGTTTTTATGGCCTATGTAGAAATTGACGATTGTATTCAAAAGATTCTAGCTGCTAGAAACATATATTTAGGAAAAAAAGAAAAAAATATACCTGTTTTTGATAGGTTTATTTTACCACGAGTAAAACTAGATTACTATATTAAGATATGGAAAGGCAGTAGTGATACTGGGACGACAGAGGAAGCAAATTGTATTTGTGCAAGATGCAATGTGGTTATCGAATCCGACGAATTGGTGTGTACCACAAAATGTTGTCGGCAGACGATGCATTCTAGCTGTCTGCTAGAACTATATATCCCGGAAGATTGCAAACATTCCGCTTTTAAATGCGAAAAGTGCAATATCAGACGACGGGATGATAAGTACGGCCGGAATACTGAAATGCTATTGGCACTGTGTTTCTAACCAATTAATTTACATTTTTTATATTTATTATGATGCTTCATACTTTTTTTGGTAATTCTGTGTAAAGGTTGTTGAACGAGCTCTTAATAATTTTTAGATTTATTAATGCCTCAAAATATCTAGCAGCTAATTTATATGAAGGATCATCATAAGATTTTAATTTTGCTTTTTGATATTCATCTTTTAGTTTAGCCATATCAATAGTATCTATGTCGTTTGCATTAATACCATTAGTTTTTCCTTTTAATTCTACTCCAATTGGTGATGATAAGTTTTGTGCGGCTGCTATTAAATCGCGGTCTTCTTTTTGTTTTTGTAAAAGAGAACGCTTAATATCACGTTGACGACTTTGTATATCACTTTGTAAATCTAACATTCTAACCATATTAGCAGATGTATCTAAAACAGATTCCAATTGTTGTTTTTGTACTGGTGATAATTCTGTTTTGGCACGGGTATATTGTTGTTGCAAAAGCAAACTATGTTCGTTTTTAGCTTGTTTTAATTCTTTCTGTGCGTTAATTAACGCTTGTTCCTTTGTTCTTCTAGTTTTATTATCTGGTGCTTTTTCTATGTCTATTTTTAATTTATCTATAAGGCTTATTTTTTTATTTATTTTATCTATATTGTTTGTCAATTTTGTTTTATTATCTTTACTAAGCAAAGTATCATCAATATTATTTATTTTTTTGGTAAGTTCAAATTGTTGTGAATCAAATTTTGCTTTAACTTTTTGTTGGTCTGCATCGCGTTTTTGAATTTCATCCATTAGGGTGCCTCTACTACCTACAAAATTTTTAGCTCTTTGACCCAATTTTGCAATCGCAGGAACATCTTTACCCATTGTTTTAACTATATCATATATTGGCATAGCAATTAATGCAACAGGAGTTGCACCAGGAGCACCTAAAGCTGCCAAAGTATATAATGCCGCAATTTTTTTCTTTGACATTTTACTTACATCAACTATTGCTTTTTTAGTCATTTTTGCGGTATCTGATAATATATCTCCAACAGCCTTTTTAGATTTTTTATATTCAATATTAGCATCTGCTACTTTAGCTTGCTTTGCAGTTAATTTACGTTGTCTTATATTATATAGTTTTTTTTCAGGTGAATTTGCTGTTAGTAAGCCTAATTTTTTTTGACGCAATGCATTAACATATGATTGACCTGGGTTTCGTGTAATTGTAGTAGGATCAAAAGCAGTAATTCGATTTGGTAATTTTTCTAATTTTTTTAATTTTGCTTGCGCTTTTAAATATTCTTTGCCACTTGTACCAGTTGCTTGTAAAGATTCTACTTTTTTCTTTAATGCATCTATTTCATCTGCTTTTTTTGCTTGTTTTAGTTCAACACTCATACCTCTTTTCGCTGAAAAACCTGTATATCTTTTCAATTTACCAACTAATGTTTGTGGTTCAGTTTCCAATCCTAATAAAGCATTCATTTTTCGTTGTTCTCTTGTTTGTGCTGCTTTTGCGCGTTTTAGTTGTATTCCACGATAAGCTGCAGCACCTAAACGTGTTGTTCCTAATCCCACTAAACCACCTAAACCTTTTGATGTACCTCTAACAATATATGCAGGTGTTCTAAATGCGTGCCCTAATCCTTTTTTTGTATAATGCCAACTCTTGGTCATTATTCCAGGAGATTTTATTTTAAATGCTTTTGAAGGACGATTAGAACCTCCATTTTGTTTATTTTTTCTAACATATTTTATTGCTACCATTCCAATAAAAAATGTTTCTTTCTAGAATATCTTAAAAAATACTTAGAAATTTATTCATATATAATAGAAATTACTATTACTAAAATTCATAAAATTTCAAACCAAATGAAACTATCTTCTAGATCATTACTAACCTATATATCCCATAATCTAGAATATATTATCTTCTTCATCTTAACTTTCATTCTAGTAGTATTAATTGCCCGCAAGAGTTGGGAAGGATTTTTTACGGAATCCCTTGGTATTAACCAGCTAGATGCCATTATATACATCAATCTAGAGAATCGTGGTGATAGGAAAGATTTGCTTTTAAAAGAATTAGCTGCGCTAGATACTAATATGTCAAAAGTTCATAAGGTATCTGGCATATATATGCCGAAAAACGGTCATAAAGGCTGCATACAGTCCCATATTCTAGCATTAAATATGATTAAGTTGAATCAACCACGATGGGCGCGTGTTCTTATTCTAGAGGATGATGCAGAACTAACAGAAGAACCACAACAATTCAATAAGATTCTAGCGCAAGCAATGGAAAAGCTAGATACCATTGACCCAGATTGGAATGTGTTAATGCTAGCAACTGCTTGGAAAGTAATTCATCCGGCTGATGCCACCGAACGTCAATCGCTAGAGATATACAATCCACAAGGTGAACGCGTCCCACTAGCATTACAAAGATTAAAATCTGCAACCACCGCATCGGCATATGTAGTAAAAGCATCATATGTAGATGAAATATTGAAATTATTTGATAAATGTAATAATAATCTAAAACCAGATAGGCTAAACGAAGATAATTATGAACCTTGGGCATTAGACCAACAATGGCGAACATTACAAGAACGCGACCGATGGTATTGCTTAGATAAAGATATGGTTAAACAAAGAGCAATTTGGTCAACAACTATGAGCCAATCGCATAAGTAATTATACCATTGGATAAACCTACAAACCAACCCACACAACAAACCAACCCCACAACAAACCAACAATACCACAGACCGAAAAAAACAAAATGATTAGCTATTTTTACATTTGTTGGTACTTTTGCCGGTAAAGCATTTTCAATTCATTTATTTGTGCATTAAGAAGGGTTATTTGTTGTTTCAAGTTTTCATTTTGTTCTAGTAAAGATATAGAATAGTCTATTGTTGCTTGGTACTTTGCTTTTTTTCGTTCATAAGCCATTTTTGAATAGATACGTGTTTTCTCCTTCATTTGTTCTTTCAATGTCATTCGTTTTTCAATTATAAAATTATATTTAAAGTATACTCTTTTAGGTGTTGTAATAAATTGTAGGCTTTTATCTCCTAAACTACTAAAGGATTGTAAAACATCCTGGTTAGTTAAAGAATATGATTCATTTGCCGTAGCACTAGCACTTGCCTTAGCACTTGCCTTAGCACTTACATTAGCACTTGCCTTAGCATTTGCATTAGCACTTGCCTTAGCACTTGCCTTAGCACTTGCATTAAATAATTCGTCCATTTCACCATATTCATCGCATTCGCTATATACATCAGTCATATTTGTAAGTTGTAAAAATTAAATAATTAAGTTGAAAAATACAAAAAAAAATCAATTTTCTTTGATTATTTATAAAAAATGCAAAAAATTGTCCTGCTAGAATTGGAATTAGGTTGCTACCAAATTATTATTGTGTTGAGTGTCAAGAGTGAAAGCGCTTTGTGGAATCTTGGAGTGAGTTAAGACAGATAAAGCGGATTCTAGAAGCTCTATTTCTTCTTGATATGATAGAATACGAGATGGTTCAGTAGAACTCGCGCTAGAATGATTATCTAGCTGTAATCTCATATTTGCTTCCAATCTAGCAATTACATCATTCGGTAGACGGAGATAACAATATGGATTTTCAATTTTTGGTTTTAGAATTCTATAACGTTTTGAAGTTCGTTGCATATCTCTTGGAAAAACGCACAATTTACTATGAAATTGTATATGTAATAAATAATATTCTAGCAATGTAAAATAAATTTCATTTTTTTTCAATTATATTTATTTTATCCATATTTTTAGTAATGATAATGATTTTTCATTCGAATTTCCTTAATGAGAATGAGTAAGCATTCGAATTTCCTTAATGAGAATGATTTTTCATTCGAATTTCGGGTACGCCTGATTTCTTGCCTAGGTAAATTTTGGTTAATTTAGGGTATTTGCTATGTAGGTAATATACTGATTTTAGTGCTTCTTCTTTGCGATTTTTACCTTCGTTTTGCATTCCACCTTTATTTTTATAATAACGTGTTTCAATACCTACATTATTGAATCGTAAGACTGCGCCGTCAATAGTATAATGTTGGAGGGTGCGTTCGGCATTTTCTTTTTCATCTATGGTAATACGAAGGTCTGGCCGATGACGATTAATAATGCCCCAGAATGGACCAACGATAAAGCGTAAATCAGTTGTCATCTTGGGCGACATAAATCGAGCATTGGCCAAAGGGTAAACACCCCATAGAAATATACCTTTTTCCTTGCAAATTTCAAATGCCCTATTAATAAATTCATCTAAATCAATAATTGGTCGCATCCGTCTGCTAGATTTACTAGATTTGCGTGATTTGCGGCTAGCACCGTGAGGTTCGATAATTAATTCCATTATTTTATCTAGGTCATCATCCATTTGGACTATGTGAGCACCTTCCGGATAATAATCCATTATAAAATTGCGCTGGTTTCGTAGTCCAATCACACCAATCACTAGTTTTCCATATAACCATATAGGGACTTTGGCTTTGTATAAATCATATTGTTCTTGATTGGCAACAAATATATTTATTTTATTTGCAGGAATCCTGTGACGATGTAATAATGCTAGCGTTTTAACCTGTATTAAATCTGGGCGATTATAACTAGGTATTGCTATTATATAGGATTCTATTGCGGTTTTGCTAACTGGCTTGTTATTAAGTGCAGGGAATGATACAATAGGTTGTTCATTATTGGATAAATCGACTTCCATTTCGGGTATTTCTAGTTCACCCATTTTAATGATAGGTTTTAGATATTTTTCCTTGTCTAGAATGGTTGGGTCTTGCTGTATGGATGCTCTAGATACTGTATCTAATCCTTGAGATTGAATTAGGGTTTGAGCTTTTAATATATTCGCCTTGGAAGATTTGCGAGTAATTCTGATTTTAGGTTCTATTTCTCTTTCTTGTAATCGTGATTCTAGAAGATGTTGACGATATTCTTTAGGACCAATTATTTTTTCACGTTTAACCTGTTTTTTGTATTTAATATGTTCTACTTTCCTAACTAAGGAATAAACTCTAGACTTACGGCTAGAAGATTCTCTATATTTTAAAGTCATTATACCGACGTATTAATGCACCTTTCTAATATAATAATCGATTTATTTGCTATCCTTAGATTACTATGCTAGGAAAATATGAAATATCTAGAAAAATTAGAAAAAATTAGAATCATATTAAAATCCGAAGCCTAATGAAGGGAGATTTACAAGTCGCCTTGGATTTTTGAGGATTCGTAAGAATCCGAAGCCTAATGAAGGGAGATTTACAAGTCTCCCTGAATTTCGAGGGGTCGTCGGTTAATATCGGGTTCGATGGTAGTTTGCATCCAGGGTGAAACTTTAACTTGAGGATTAAGAGGTTCACTGCGGAGTTGACGGTTAGCATTACGGAGGGTTTGTCCGACAGTATTAATACCAATATGGAATCCAGCAGTTAGGAAGTTTTGGTCAGCTAGGGAACCTTGTCCGGAGGGATTGACTTGAGCCCATAGGGAGTTGGCATCGCGGGGTAGAAGATCAGCACTAGAAAGGACATCCTTAGGATAGCATTCGGAGGGGAGTTGATTCATTGTCATGGGGCTAGGTTGTAGTAGGCCTTGAGGTTGTTCAACCATAGTTATACTTTCGCTAGCATCGACATTGTAGGCTTGGGTAGGCATAGCATCGGGTTGCATTCCAGAAGATACACTAACTTGATCAGAAGGGGCTTGGCCATTGAAAGTTTCAATACCAGCATTAATAGGGGCTAGCATAGTGGAGTTGGCAGATGCCATTCTGCGACCAGAGGCAGTGGTTGTAGGGCTAGCATTCTTAGAGAAAACAATATAGCCAAGAGCTAGAACACCTAGTAAACCTAGAACTACGAGAACGATTTTGGCAGTATTTTGCATAGTGATAAAATAAGTTTCTAGATAACGTAATAATCTATATTACACTTAGATAAAAAGTATTTTATTTTAATATATTTCTAGATTATATTTCTGGAAAATATTTCCTAGCATTCTAGAATCATCATTTTTAAAAATAATAATTTTCTTAAAAAATTAAAAAATAAAATTAAAAACAAAAACTAGAAAGATAGAAAGATAGAAAAATAAAATTTATAAAAATTATTTTTTAAGATCTGCTAGACTTCTTGGTTTTTTTGTTTTTCTTGGTTTTGCTAGGGATTACAAGTCTAGATTGTTTTCTAGGTATCATATAATGTTCTAATTGTCCGTTATGTAATTCTGCAACTTGGATAAATGGTTTGGTTGAATCATTGATAACTTCTTTACCTGTAGAATGAACTTCGCCATTATGCATAGAACTTGTAAATGTGCTAGAGATAGTTTTGGAATATTCTAGAGGTTGTTGTTGGTGGGTTTGATATAAATGTGTATTCTGCATTAACCTAGCAGGCAGATTAATTGCTGACTTAGTCATTGTGCTACGGTTGTTGGAAATTGTGTTTAGAAGATTTGCTAGACGATTTGATACATTAGACTTAATTAGATGGCTTGAAGTTCTAGTATGCTTTGGTTTAAACTTGGATTTAATTTTCGCTCGTGTTGCTAGAGTGTTTTTTGAAATTTTGCGTGGCATTTAATCTAGATATATAGAATATTTTATTTAGAGTAGTAAAAGATAATCTAGGATTTGTATTTTCTAGACCTTCTAGAATAGATTGAATGTGTTCTAGAGTTATCTATATTCTTCAATGTATGTTTTTTCATTCTAGATGTTAAATATTTATTAGTTCTAGTTCTTATATTCACATTAGTATTTTTAATTGAACCTCCTGTTGTTGCTGCTGCAGACTGAGTACTAACAAGTTTGTTAATGCTGGCTAGAGCAGCTGCTGCAGAAACAGATTGTGCGAAATCTAGAGTATCTACTTCTGCATTACAAATTAATTTAATGTTTTCCAATAATTTACTGTTTTCCAATAATTTACTGTTTGTTGAGTAGTATTGTTTCATAGCATCTTCCTTGCTTACATGAGCTTTCATATTCGCAAACATAACAAACAATGCTTTGTTATCAGAAGTACCTAAATCTAGATAACTATAGGTTCCATCGGTTGATTTTTTTGTTTGTAATTTACTTAAATCTGTTTTACGACCATTCAATTCTTGCAAAAGACTCATTAATTTGTAGTTAGCCATACCACCCATAACTACTGTTTCGGTAATTGTACTTTCACCGATTTTAGTATTATACGTATATCTTGCAGCTTTATCACCCAGATATAATAAATTACCACAAGATTTTGAATTTATGTCTTCACATTTAAAAGCTCTAGTTGTACCATCAAATGTGCGCTCATTATAATCTTCAATCTTATTCATATTAAAAAGAAAATAATACTTTAAATGTTCTAGCGTTGTCATAATAGATTCACCTTGTTCTACAATTAAATTTACAAATTTATATATAAATATTAAAACCATTGATAAACCATGATATTCTTTACCTGATGTTCCTAATTTACCTTCTGTTTTTGATAAAACAAAGCACAATAACATCATAAAATATTTAATCATTATAAATTTTGGCTCAAAGTATATATCTTTAAATAATTGATCTTGACTTTGTTTTGATGGTGTTTGTGATTGTGGTATCTGTTTGTTAAAATTTATGTTCGAATTATCTTCTTTATGCAAAAAATAAAATGGCAATGTTCCATAATCAAAAGAATTTAATTGTATCTCTTCTGTATTTATAAATATTTTTTTAATATTATTTGTATCTTTTTCGTCGATTGTTTTTTGTTTTGTGGGTATCTCAAATGAAAAATATTTATATTTGCCATCAGTATTCTTTTTATAAATGAAATCTCTTAAAAATGTTTTTACAATAGCTAATATTTTTTCAGGTTTTAATAATACTATTGGAATATTTTCTTTAGTACCTGCATTATTTAAAAGAAAATCTTTGAAGGTTTTTTCAGGCCGACCGTTAAAAAAAAGAGTTATTGCTTCTGAAATATTAATCATATATTTTGCTATGGGTGCTGGTTCACCATTCAAAAAATCACGCAATGATGAAGCAGTTACAATTGAATATTTAAAAGCACGTTCGATTGGTGCTTTTTCATATGCAGGATTGGTATCAACCATTGTAAGTCGAGTATAATAATTATTTATGTCTTCTTCCCTTATTGCTTCATCGTTAGAACCAAGTAATATTAAATATTTTTGGTCTTTAAAATTTTCAGAATTTGATTTTAAAAAACTATTAGCATAATTTAATAAATCACTATTACACGCTGTTTGTAAACAAATATTTGTTCTACTATCTTTAAGAGCATTGCTTTTTTCTGTCTGTGTAAAAAACTGATTACCTAAAAATTGAGTTCTAATACGAACTGTATTTTCTGTCCCTGGCATATCAAAAAATACCAAACTATTTCCTTCTTTTAATAACAATTTAATCATTAGAAAACTACGACTACTATTATCATTATTAGGTGTAGCGCATATTGTTAAATTTTTATATCGGTGTAATTCTATTTCTCTTAATCTTGTCTTTAGAGTACCAACAAATGTATTGGCATCAGCTCCATTAGGTTTTGGTATTGTTGTATAAACATTTGGATTAACTTTTTCATTAGGATATATAACTTTTTCTTTAGGATATAATTCCAGAAACTCAACAGAATTTATTTTTTCAATATTATCTAATATAAATAATTCTAATAATGATTTTTTTTTCTGTCTATCATCTTTGTCTGCCAAAGAACCTTCTATTAATGTATATGTTTTACCCGAACCAGAAAATCCAAAACCAAATATAACAACATTTTTATTTTCCCTTAATTCATTCATTAAATTTTGTGTAGTTTCAACTTTCTCTGTATATTGGCTTGCGGTTTTATCAAGTTTGGTGAAACCAAACAATTGTTTATAAACATATTCTTGATTATGATAAGGTAAAGAAA
>JACCDO010265239.1_pt1 | contig 11669 bp, 8 predicted proteins | sample 7446101 | NCBI WGS metagenome assembly JACCDO01 (sample SAMN15323440, study PRJNA562643) | freshwater metagenome | isolation source: river surface water | place: USA:Blue River Watershed | collected 2017-08-16
GTAATAGTAATAGTAATAGTAATGAAGATAAAGATAAAACAAATAATAATACATTTTGGATTTTATTAAAACCTATACTTAATATACCATCTGATTATAAATTTTGTATATCACCATTAAAAGAATATAATACAAATAAAAATGTAGATAAAAAACATCCCTATTTTAGCAAAAGTATAAAAGAAATTCCAAACTTTTATATACCATCTAATTTATTTTGGAATGATATATCCAATAAAATATTAAATGATGATTTTGAATTTATTATTGGAGTATATGATATTAAAAATCCACTTGAAACATTTAAAGAATTTGACGAAGATGACTATAATAAAGTAAAAGATTATATTAAAAAAACAGAAACAAAAGTACAACAATTTAAACATAAATTGTTAAATGATTGTATTACTTCTTTTCAAATTCAACAATGCAAAACTTTATTTACAAACATATTACGTTTATTTTATAAAAAAAATAATAGTAAACGTAATCCTAATAAAGATGCACATTATTTTATACAAAGTTTACAAACAATGTTAAACTATAACTATAATTCTATTTGTTATCCATTAGATGTATTTTTAAAAAAATGCACACTTATTCATACATTATTAGATATAAATAGTCCAATTTATAATTATTCTAAAAGTTTTCAATCTTTATGGCTTAATACAGAACATAATATGTATCCTAAAATACTTCAATATAATTTAAATCATTATTTTCCTGAGTTATTTTTAACTAAAAATAGTAAAGAATCAACAGATATATTTTATAAATTAGTAAAAGAAACTGAAGATTTATATTGTTCTCACTTTTTAAATGAAAATGAAACTAAAACATTTTTATCCTCTGATTTTAACTCTATTCAAAATATTCAAGAATTATTTAAAAATAATATGTACTATATGATTCACGATAATGGCACTGTTTCATGTTTTAATAAAAATGAAGTTTATAAATGTATACGTGGTGAAATTAAAGTGGAAGGAATACATAATATTGACGATTTACTAAAAAATTTTATTCCTTATAATCAAAATGATATCATGAGTTATCTTGCTTACATACAATGTACTGTTGATAATATTATTAATGATAATAGTTCAAATTGTATTTCATTTGCATTACATATTATTTCTTATATAAAAGGTACTATAACGTTTGATAAATGTAATGAAAATGATAAATTATTTATTTCAAATTTACTACCTTCTATTCAAACTAAAGTTTTTCTTGATATAGCAATACATTATTTAGTTATGTGTTCATTAGAAAAATATAAAGATAATGTAATTCAAATTATTCAACATTATTTCTATCAATATCCTAATTTTAAAACAGAATGTAATACTTTTAGTAAAAAATTATTAGAAATGTATGATAATAATAATATATTAGCTCAAGAAGATACAAATGAATGTTATACTTTATATTCCTCTATTTTTCAACAAATACAAACAAATTTAAATATTACTTTATCTACACATTCAAAACATAGTATTATTTATTATATTCATTCTTTACTTGAATTACCCCATCTTTTTACAAATAATACGTTTATAATTGATAATAATAAATGTAGTATATGTAATGAAAATCAAATTATTCCATTAAAAACAATTACAATTCATAAACATAAAAATACACTTATTGATAAAATAGAAAATTTTTGTAGTATTGAATGTATGGATGTTCATTTAGCTAGTGCTCCGTCCCCTAATGAAGAAGAAATGAAACAATTAGAAATACGTAGTTTAATTCGTGATACATTAAAATCTGTATTTCATAATTTAGAAACATTACAAACTATTGCTATTGATTTAAAATTTTTAAAATATACTTCATTCTTAAAAAAACATTTTACATTAAAGAAAAATAATATCTTTTCTATATTACATTCTTTATCAAAAGAGGATTTAATAAAAGTTCAAGCATTTTATAAATTATTAAATACTCAAATTGATCCTTATAGTTCTTCTTTTTCTACTTTATTAAAACAATGTTTATTACTTAAAGATGAAGATGATAATTACTGTTTTACATCTATATTTTTATTACCTATTTATTTAAAAAACTGTAATCAACCAACTACTCTTATTGACTATATTTCTGACGAAAGTATAAATATGTATAATCCTAATTTTAGCGTATATCAAACATTTATATCAAAAGCAATAGACTATTTTAAACCAAATATTCCTGTTACAAATTTATCTTTACAACAAACCTATAAAATTATATATTCGTCTTTATTTAATAATCCATCTTTCTTAGAAATGTTTTTCAGTGTTGTAGATGAAATAGCTCCTTATTATAATAATTGTAAATTAAATGAAAAATGTCATACTAAAATTAGTATACATTGTCCAAATGTATCTACTACAAAAGTAAAGGAATGGATATCTAAACAAATTAAAACTAATGTTTCATCCAATTTATCTGATAACAAACATACAGATTATTTTAATACATTTATTTTTAAACCATTCGAAAGAAAATTTAATTGTACATTACCTTCTATAGATGATTGTAAAGAATATGAAAATATTATTGATGCAATTCATACACTTAACACATTTTGTATTTTTTTAATTTCATCTAATAAATATAAAAGCACAGATTTTATACAGTGGTTAACAAATTATTATTCAGATCCTCTTAAAAAAGCACTTTCTATCAAATATAAAAATGCAGAAAAACAAACTTCTATATTTACAAAATGTATTGATGATTATCATCCAAAAGATGATATTATTAATTTATGTAACATGTTAAGAAAATATTGTTCTATTTTATCCACAAATGAATTTAATACAGATGAAAGTATATTAAAACTTTTTTATTCTTTATATAACCAACATATTTCTGAAAAAATTACTAGTTATGAATTATATAATATAATTTATAATTATTGTAATTGTATATGGAATCTTACCTTAGATAATTTAAAAAATGGAATTATTATTTACAAAAAATCTCTTGACTTTTTTATTGATTCTTATCTAGATTTAATTACTAACAATAAGGTTGAAAATGAAGTTGAAAATGAAGTTGAAAATGAAGTTGAAAATGAAGTTGAAAATGAAGTTGAAAATGAAGTAGAAAATGAATTAGAAAATGAAGTGGAAAATGAAGTGGAAAATGAAGTGGAAAATGAAGTGGAAAATGAGGTGGAAAATGAAGTGGAAAATGAGGTGAAAAATGAAGAAAATATTAATCAATGGATAAATAATTTAAATTCTGAAATTATTGTTACTGATTCCATTGATAAATGGGTTGATAATTTAGAAAAAATTAATACAGATAATATTATTACAATTGAAGAAGATAAAAGTGAAAGTGAAAGTGAAAGTGAAAGTGAAGATGAAGATGAAATTAATATTCTTCAAAAACAATTTAAAAGTCAGTTTGAACAAGAAAAACATGTTAATCCAATTGTAAGACATACCTATAATAAAATTTTACATTCATCATCAGATGAAGAATTAGTTGATATTATAGATACAATTTTACCAGAAGATGAAAAAGAAATAAATGAAGATATATTAAAATCAATTTTGATGGAAAGAAAAAATACAAACAATAATAACAATCGTATTATTATTTACAATCAAATAGCAAATTTAATGAAACGTCCACTTTATATTTAATCAAAACTTATATCACAACAATTTTTAGATGTATTCCAAGAGGAACCATTATATTTTTTACAATCAGTTTCTTTTGTTCCTAAAATACATGCTCTTCTAAAGTTTTCATTTGTTGATTTTTTTACTGCTAACAAAATAGCTAATATAGCTATAATTAATGCTAATATTAAAATTATTGAATGTTGATCCATTTTAATTGTTTAGTTACTTTTACTATTATATTTAATAATAGTAAAAAAATTTTAAAATTTTAATAATATTGTAATATGTTTTAATAATTTAACCAATCTTTTTCTGGTCTATCTACTTCATTATTACGAGTAATTGCTGCAGATAAAACATCACTTCTTACATTAACTTTTTTCATTTGAAATTGCAGAGAATACGCATCTTTTGGGAAACAATGACCTGAGAATCCTCTGAGACCATCAGGACCTGGAACTGATGTATGAGATTTAGTTATTCTTTTATCTTCTGTAATTAAATCAATTACATCTTCATAATCTATGTTAGATGCTTTTGCAAATTGATACATTTCATTACAGAAACTAACTTTAGTAGCTAAGAAACAGTTTCTAAAATATTTAATATATTCCGCAGAAGATGATCCAACAAATGCAACATTTTTTTTATTTACACCAGAAAGATGAATCATTTCTGTAATAAATTTGCAAAACATTTTATTTTCTTCATCTGATTTATTTTCATTCCATCCAAAAATCCATTTTTCACAATTTAAGAAATCTTCCTTCCAATTTTTTTCAGTTAAAAATTCTGGCATAAAATATACATCTTGTGATTTACAAAATCCAACTGGAACTGTACTTCTTACAATAATATAACCTTTATAGTCTGCATCTTTTAATTTTTTTATAATTGATTCTACTAATTTTGTATCACATTTACCATATTCTTCTTCTGTTTTTGTAACTGGTGTCCACACACAGATAAAAGTTGCTTGTGTTTTTAAAATATCATCAAATGTTGTTGATTGTGGTTTACATCTTGTAATATCAATATCATAAATAATTGTATTTACTTGTTCAGACTGTAATAAAGATGTAGCTCCTCCTACAAAACCTCCTCCAATAATACCTAATTGAATCATTATTATTATTTTATATATTTAATATAATAAATGTTTAATTTAAATAGTAATTCTATTATTTTTTAATTATTAAAAAAAAACGAGTACAAAATTAAATTTAGAAATAATTTTGTACTCGTTTTTTTCAACTTTTATAATTTTTACTTTTTTAAACTTTTGAAGTAAATTAAAAATTAAAAAATAAAAAGGATATCTATTTAATAAATAGAATAATAAAATAGAAATGAGCTGTATATTTAAAGGTAATTGTTGTACAGCAGCAGATGAAAAATTTTGGGTAGAAGATCCAAAATCTTTATTTTGTACATTGAATCCATATCCTAAAGGATCTATAAATAGTCCTAGAAGGTTGAATGCTGTAACACGTTTAATTTTATATTTAAGTGTATTATTTTTTTTCTTAAAATATAAATATTGGTATGTATTTCTTGCTTTAGGATTAATTTTTATTATATTATTATATTATATTACTAATAATAATAAAAAAATGAACGAACATTTCGACTTTATACCTGATAATTCTACCCCAATTAATAGCAAATCTTATTTACAAACTCCATTATCATTATATACTGATACTCGTAGTGACATGTCTTCTAATGTTACAAATAATAGTATGGATGGATCTACTAATGATTTAATTAAAAAACAATCTGGTTATCCATTAAAAAATGTACAACGAGATATTGAAGCAGGTATTCAATATTATACTCCAAATAAAGGAACAAATCCTAGAGTATATGTACCTCCTGTTATTGGATCAAGAATTTTTGATCAAGAAGTTTGGGGTCAAAGTAAAAATGTTAGACCAAGAACTAATTTCTTAAAAACTAGAGATATTACAGAACTTGAACTTCAAATTCCTGATCTAGCTGGAAACTCTACTTCTATTGGTGTACCAATTGTATATACTTCACAAGTTCCTAACAGTGCTATGCCTCAAAATAAATTAAATGCACCAACTTATGACGGTTATTATCCATCTGAACAAAATGATACTTTACAAGGTATGGATGAAAGAGATTTTGCTGCTACTGTTTTACCAACTTATCATAATCCTGTACAATTAGAAGCACCATTTGAATTAGCAAATAAAATACCAATACCTGGTTTTGATAATTATAATCAATATGATTTTAATGATAGTAATCCATTAGAAGATATAAATGAAACTATGTTTAATACACAAATTAATCCTACTGAAAAAAAACCAGATGAAATGACTTCAAGTGATGTTACAAAAGAATATAACACTATCCTCAATAAAGAAAATAAAAAAGAAAAATTTTCTTATCCTCCTAACTATCAAATGAATCAAAATTCACAACAAAATAATAATCAAACTAATAATCGAAATATGCAAAATTGGAAACTTTCACAACGTCCTACATTAAATCCTATTAATGAAAGTCAATACAATTATGCATTAGAAGATAAATTTTTTAATAAAGGTAATATTATGGACAATAAACAATATTATGATACTATGAATCGTGTTCCTCCTGGCCAAGATTGGCAACCTCATACTGTTATGTCACAAATGGTTCCTCAAAGTCCTACTTATGTTTATAACGATTCATACTTTGATCAACCTGATAGACGTTTATTTTTACAAGATATTCAACCTAAATTATACTCCTATACCATTGATCAACAACCTATCAACAGTAATGTCGGTATTTCATACGCTCCTCAAATGCCACCTCCTGTTTTAGACCAAATTACAGATAGTCAACTTAGTCGTCCTATCATGACTCGTATTGATCCTCAACTTGTTCGTACTGACGGTACTCGTGCTCAACAAGCATTATCACCTCAACGTACTAATTGGTCTGCAGAATATTCTAATTTTGTACCTCCTCCTGGTAGTATTAACTTTGAAGACATCTACGATCCTAGATTCACTTCTTACGGTGATCCTTACAGAAGTTATTCTGATATTAACCTCGGTCAAGTTCAATATTATTACTCAGATGTTGATGCATATAGAATGCCTAATTTTGCAACTCGTTCAAATGTTGACTTTATTGAATATCGTACACCACAAGGTCAAATATGGCCAGAATACCAACGTACTTCCGGTGTAGATGATGTTAGACCTTATGTAGAAGATCAATATACAGCTGATGACACTTTTCATCGTGAAGATTTAATGAGTTTACAAATGAATAAAGCTAATCGTATTGCTTGGTCACAACGTTTTGCTCCATTACGTCAACGTGGTGCAAATACTCATGCTACAACTTTTGGTCCTGGTATCTAATAAAGGAACCTTTTCCACATTTTTTACTTTTTATTTAACAAAGTAAAAAATATATTATCAAATATAATATCAAATTTAATTTCTTTTATTCTTTCTTTTATAAATAAAATAATAATATATTAAAGCTAATAAAATTACTATACAGATTCCACCAATTATATACATATTTGATTTACTACTTTTTTTTTCTTTATTATTTTGAATTATTTCATTTAAAGTTTGTATTAACTCTGACAATATTTTTACATTTTCATTTTTATTATTTTTAATTTTATTTAATATATCATCTGATGTTTGACCTTTAGAATAATCATTATTAACATAATTTGAAAATATATCTATAAATTCTTTTACAAAATTTAATTCTGATGGTTTATTTATTTCATTTTGAAATAATTCATTATTTCCAGATAAAAAATCATTATAATTCTTTAATCCTTTATATGCATTTTCGTAAAATGTATTTACATTTTTATTTATAAAGTTTGTTAATACAAACGCATTTTGATCTAAAAATCTTAAAAATTCTTTTTCTTTTTGTATCTTATTTTGATAGTTTCTAATTTTTTCTAAGGATTCATTAATTTTTTGTTGTATATCTAAATTACTCATATTATTTTTTATATTATTAATAAGATAAAAATTAAATTTTAAAAAAATTAAAAAAAACTAGTACAAAAGTAAATACTAAAATAAAAATGTATTAGTTTTTTTATAAAAGTTTAAAATACTAAAATAAAAATAATAAAATAATAAAAAGGAGGGGTTATGGGGAACGATGTTCCCCATTTAGAAGTGTATTCTATCCATTTTATTTACAAAATCAGGTTCTATTAGTTCCATTAAATCTTCAATTGTTAATTTGTCAAATAATGGTGGGACAATATCTCTAGTTTGATCTTTAATTTGTTCAAATAATGATAAACATTTAATACGTAAATTTATATATTCTACTTCATCAGAATGTGTGATTTCGATATCATTTTGTTGATAAAATTTTATATCTTCTTGTTCTTTTGATATAGTTATAATATCTTTTGAACTATTATTTAACTGAGTCGATTGTTGTTTAATTTTTGTATAGTCTAACATTTTGAGTACTTTTATCTAACGCAAATGAAACAAATGTATCAAAGTCTAATATATTATGATATTCTTTAAATATATTATTATAAATATAAGAAAGTATATGTATATGTTCATTTACAAAAGGACGAATTATTTTATTTCTATTTATAGAACTAAGTGTTTCCATTAATGATTGATCCATTTTTAATAATATTATTTTATTTGTATAATATTATTATTTGTAACTACTACTTTAAAACCAATTTTTTTATAATTAATTTTCGATATTCTTTTCATCATTTATTTCTTCATTCTGTATTTCTTTATTTTGTATTTCTTCAGTAGGTAATTCATCTGTTGATTTTTGTAATAAATCTTCTAAAGCTTTATCTAATAAAGCATCATCCTCATCACTTGGATAATCTATATCTTTTTCTTCTAATTTTGATTCTTCTTCTTCATCTACAACCATAACGTTAGGTGTGTTTACATTATTTTTATTTTTATTTAAATTAACTGGCTGTGTCATCATAGTAAATATATTTTGAAATCCATTTAGTGGGTTCATATTTAATGGATTCATATTTAGTGGGATTTCAACCTCAAGTATATTTGGATGAAATTGTGTTTGAAATGATTGCTGTAATTGTTGATGTAGTTGTTGTTGTAATTGTTGTTGTAAATGTGTATGAGTTTGATTTTCTTGGAATGTAGTATTAGATTTTTGTAATTGTGGTTGTGGTTGTGGTAATATTTCAGGTTGTATTTGTTGAGGTAATATTTGTGGTTGATTGATAGTATTAATTTTAGAAGTTAATAATTTAATTTGTGAATTTTGTACAGAAATAATTTCAAATAAATATTCCATTTTTTTAAATAATGAATTGTATTTTTTATCATAATCTGTAATAATAGATTCTAATTTATTAACTCTTTTATTAAATAATACTGTGATAGTACCAATAATTAATAATTCTGCAGCAACATGTATAATTAATTGTTTATTCATTCTTAAAAATTAGAATTAAACTTCTTTCTATTAAATGAATTTGTTTAATGTTTAAATATTATATTTTTTTCTATTTGTTTTTAACTTTTAAAAAAAGTTAAAAAAATCTATAGTTATCTTACTATTCTTATTTTTATTCTAAATTTAAACATTTACGTATCATATCTCTTCTAGCTTTTGTTCTATCATTAAAACGTTGTTCAACTGTTAATCTTGGTTTTGATTGCACACTTTGTATTATATTTGTAAATGATTGTAAATTAACTTTTTCTGAAACATGAGCTGGTGGAACTTCCATATCAATAACTGGAACATCAATATCAACAGGTGCTTGAATATTTTGTATTACATTTGAAACGGTAGATGTAAGTGATACATTTTTAAATTTTTGTTTTAATTTACTTATTAAATCTATATTTTCATTCGTTGTATATGTATACTCTGCACCATCAATTTTACTTATTGTTTGTTCTTCATATCGATCTACACATTGATGTGTATTTATATCACAAACTTGTTCATCACAATTTAAATCTTCTTTTAAATCTTCTATTGTTTCATAATCTTTTTGTTTAAAACATTCCATACCAGTATCTTCATCTTTTGACAATGATCTTGATCGTGATAATTGTTTTAAATTATCAAATAATGAAGACATTGGTTGTTCTTCTTCTAAAGTTAACTCATCTATTTCTTTCTTACTTTTATCATCAATAAATTCTTCTGGTGTATTCATACTTACAAAACGAGGACTAACAGATGATGCAAATATTGGCGCAGAATGATATTCTTTTTTATTCTTTTCTATTTCTATTTTTTCAACTAATTCTTTTGCTTCTTCTTCTGGAAAAAGATCTATAATAGTATTATTAATAGTAACAGGAAAAGAAAATCCTTCTTTTTTTTCTTCACATATATTACTCTTTAAATTACATACTTCATCTTTATCACACTTTAAATCTTCTTCCATCATAGCTTGATCAATTATATCTTCATCATAATTTAATTGATGACATATTTTTTTATGTTCTTTACGTGTTTGTTCCATATGTTTATTTAATGTATTAAATTGTTCTAATTTATTTTTTATTTCTAAACTATCCTTTTTTAATGCTTCTAATTTTTCTTCTTCTTCTTTTACCTTTCTTTCATCCATATTTTTACCTTTTTTTAATTCTTTTATTAACTTAGTTTGTTCTGTTAATTGTGATTGTGTTTGTGATAATAATAAATTATATCTATCTAATTCACTTCGAATTTGTATTTCACTATCTCTAAACTCTTTTTCTTCTTCTAACATTTTATTCATTAAATATTCATCTAATTCTTCATCTTTCTTAAAATCATTCCATCCTTTTTTATCTAAATAATTTTTAATAATTTTTGTAGAAGAATTTTTACTATCAATTGTTTTTATTGTTTTTGGTTTTTTATTTTCTTCTATCTTTTCTTTATTATCAATATCAATAATGTAATCAGGATTTAATTCTTTTATTTGCGATTGTATCCATTTTTTCTTTTCTTCTTTAGACATTCCTTTTACTGAACTTGTTATATGACTACTAACTGTTTTAAATATTTTTGTTATTTCTTCTTCTGTTAAACTATTTTTTTTAACTTTTAATATAAAATCTTTAAGAACTGGTTTTTTACCTTGATTTAAATATTCTTCAAAAACAGTTATACTTGTATTAATAGCATCATTTTCTTTTACGTCTTTTTTATTTTCTTTAGGTAAAGATTTTACAGGTGACATCATTTGTTTATCTAAATTTATACCTAAATAAGTAAAAAAACGTTGCTTTATGTCTTTTTTTAATTCTATTAATTCAACTTCACTTGATACACTTTTTACTAACTTTTGTATACCTTTTAAAATAATTTCACAATTTTCTTTTTTTGTTTTTCCTGCTTTTTCTAAAACAGACTGTGCTGCAAATTTTAATGTTGGCAAAGGATAATTTGTACATGTAATAATTGCATTGTTAATTTCATTTTCATTTTGTGAAAAATAAAGTTCCCAAGGAAAAAAGTTAATATCTGTTTTACTAGTCATTTATTACTACTATTTAATATATTATTAATATATTATTATTATTATTAAATAATATTTATTATAAATTATTCAATTTTAAAGATTTATATTATTTAATTATAATATAAACAAATATATACTGTTTAAAAATGAACACAAAAGATAGATCCTTCAAAATTTATAAAAAAGAAGAATATGCTTACAAAAACACCTCTTGTATAAAATCTATTACCATAACTAGACCAAGAAATGTTAAATATATGTTATTAGCAATTAATGGTGTAACAATTGAACCTTCTTCTGCCAATACTTCAAGTTGGACATGGGATTTCAAAGTTATTCGTGAAAAAATAAGGGACTTATTTGGTGAAACAAAACATGAAACTAATTTATTAGCATTAGAATCAACTTTTACTTATAATGCTTTAAAAGCAATTCAACATTATACTTTAACCAATGATGATCTTAAATCATCTGTTTTTACTTCTGGTTTAATTGTACAATTTGTACCTAGTTCTCCATCTGCTGAAATA
>JACCDO010047061.1_pt1 | contig 11666 bp, 8 predicted proteins | sample 7446101 | NCBI WGS metagenome assembly JACCDO01 (sample SAMN15323440, study PRJNA562643) | freshwater metagenome | isolation source: river surface water | place: USA:Blue River Watershed | collected 2017-08-16
AGTGACGGAGGTGTATTTCGGATCGAGGCCGCCGAGGGAGACGGAGCGGGCGTCGGCCTCGACGTAGTCGATGAGCACGCCGGGGAGGTATTTCAGGAACTCGCCGACGTTGCCCTCGGAGATGGTGCCGAACGTATCCGTGGCGAGGACACGCTTGGACTCGATGGAGTTCTTCTGCTCCATAATGGCCTTGGCGTTGCCCTCGCGCTCGGTGGCGACGACGAACTGGCCGAGTTTGACGATGGCGGCGTCGTAGGCGGTGCTGGTGAGCGAGACGTCGACGCGGGCGACGGCGCCGGCGGTCACGGCGACGGTCTCTTCCTTGGCGTCGAGGCCCTCGAAGGCGAAGCGCAGGCGCTGCACGCCGGCGGGGACGCCCGAGAGGGTGTAGTTGCCGCCGTCTTCGGCGACGGCGCGGAGTTCGGTGCCGACGACGGTGACGATGGCGTTGCGGAGGTAATCGCCGGTGCCGGCGTTGAGCACGCGTCCGGCGACGGTGCCGGCGGCGGACTGGGCGCGGAGGCCGGCGCAGGCGAGGAGCGCGAGCAGCGGAAGCGCGGCGAGGCGGAGCAGGGCGCGCGCAAACGGACGGGGCGAGGGCGAGGTCATGGTGGTTTGGGTCGAGCCAAGCACCGCCGCGGACCGGACTGGGGGAGGGCAACGGGGCTTGGGATCGGACAGGCGACCGCGGGGGGAGCGTCGAGGCGACGCGTCGGGTCGCCGGACAGTCGGGCAGGCCGTCGGAGTGTCCGATGCGGCCCGCCGTGACCGGGGGCGGGCAACCCCGGGGACCGGAGGCCGCGCGTTCACGGCAAGCCGGGAACGCCGGACGGCGCGGGTGCGACGGCACCTCCGCCGGAAAGCGGGGGAGCGGGCGGCCGGGCAATCAGTCCGGCGGGCGCGCGGCGGCGGGGGTGCTCAGAGGCGGTGGAGGTGGAAGCCGCCGTCGACGTCGAAGCAGGCGCCGGTGGAGAACGGGAAGCGGTCTTCGGCGATGGCGCGGACGGCGCGGCCGATGTCCTCGGGTTTGCCCCAGCGGCGCAGCGGGGTGATGCCGCGTTCGTCGTGGAGGATGAGCTTGTCGTATTTCTCCTTCACGCCGCCGGTCATGTCGGTGGCGATGACGCCGGGGCGGATCTCGTAGACGTTGATGCCGTCGTTCGCGAGGCGGTCGGCGAAGAGCTTGGTCATCATGGCGAGGCCGGCCTTCACCATGCAGTAGTCGCCCCGGTTGATCGACGCGGTGTAGACGGAGATGGAGGTGATGTTGACGAGGCGGCCGCGGAAGCCCTCGGCGTCGGGCGCCTGTTTGAGCATCTGTTTCGCGACGAGCTGGGAGAGGAAGAAGGGGCCCTTGAGGTTGATGGCGTAGAGGCGGTCGAAGCTCTCCTCGCCGGCATCGAGCAGGTCGGCGCGGACCTTGGGGGCGACGCCGGCGTTGTTCACGAGCAGGTCGATGCGGCCGAAATTGACGAGGGTCTCGGCGACCATGCGCTCGCGGTCGGCGGCGACGGCGACGTCGCCCTGGACGATGAAGCCGTCGCTGCCGGCGGCGCGGACGAGGGCGAGGGCTTCGGCGGCGGCCTCGGCGTTGCCGGCGTAGTTGACGGCGACACGGTAGCCGGCGCGGGCGAGTTCGATCGCGATGCCGCGGCCGATGCCGCGGGACGCGCCGGTGACGAGGGCGGATTTTTGGGCCATGGCGCGGAGGCAAGCGCGCGGCGCGGAGGCGCGCAAGCGCGCAGGGTGTCAGGATGCCCGGGGTGGTTGCCGGACGTTCAGGGCAGTTCGTAGACCTCGACGAGAGCGACGCCGGGCGCGCCGCCGCCGGGGGTGACCTGGGCGGTGTAGGCGCCGGGAGAAAGGGTGGCGATCAGGACGGCATCCTTCGAGCCGGCGGGGAAGGCAAAGGCGCCCACGGAATCCTGGGCGGCGCGGGTGGTGGCGGCCCAGTCGTCGTTGCCGTCGATGCGGCGATCGCCGGCAAAAAGATCGAGGCGGGGATCGGGCATGAGGCCGGAGAGGCCGAACGGCGCGAGGGCGGGGCCGCTGGCCCGGACGAGCACGCGGACGGCGCCCTGGCCGGCGACATTGAAGCCGACGATGAGGGTGGCGGAGCCGGTGCCGCCGAGACTGCGGGCGGCGAGGTTGGTGAGCCGGGGGCTTGCGGCGGTGACGACGGCGCCGCGGTCGGCGTCGTAGAGTTCGACCAGGCCGGGACCCGCGACGGCGGACTTGCCGGCATATTCGACGACGTAGCCGCCGGCGGGGAAGGCGGGACCGAAAATGACGGCGTCGCGGGAGCCCGTCGGCAGGGGGAAGGCGCCGACGGCGGCGGTGGTCGCGGCGAGCGCCGGGTCGTCGATCCAGTCGTCGTTGGCGGCGAGGAACGTGCTGGTGCCGCGGAAGAGGCGGAGCACCGGGTCGGCGACGGCGCCGGTGACGCCGAAGGAGGCGAGCGTGGGGCCGATGCCGCGCACGAGGACGGATTTGCCGCCCGCACCGCCGCCGACCGTGACGCCGACGGTGAGTTGCTCGGAATCGGCTCCGGCCCGGGCGAGCACCGACAGATTGCTCAGATAAGCGACGGGGAGCGGGGCGGAAACGATGCGGCCGCCGGCGGGGCCGAAGACGATGCGGCCCGCGGTGAAGAATGCCCCGGCGGATGAACCGTCGGATTCGGCCGCGCTCTTGGCCACGTAGCTCCACGCCGTGAGCGGACCGGAGGCGTTGAGCCGGTAGCTGGTGCCGGGACGGGTGACGGTGGTGTAGCCGACGGGGGCCGGGAGGGTTTCGGTGTAGGTGGCGGTGCCGCCGGTGATGACGGCGTGGGCGGTGCCGGCGGCGAAATCGCCCGTGACATAGAAGCCGCCGCCGACGAACGCCGGATCGACCGCGGTCGCGGAAAACGGGACCGTGTGAGGCGGGACGGCGACATCGGCGCGGGGCGTCCACGCGAGGCCGTCGTCGCTGGCATAAAGACGCGTCGTGGCGGACGACACGCGGACGGCGGCGAGAAACGAGCCGCCGGAAACCGCGACGCCGAAGACCCGGCTGAACTCGTTGGTGCCGGGAAGCGTGACCCGCGTCCACGTTGTGCCGTCGGGCGTGGTCCAGACGTTGGCGCGCAGACCCGCCGGGACTTCGTTGGCGTTGACGAAACCGTTGGCGTCGCCGGCCCAGGCGACGAAGACCCGGCGCGCCGGGTGGGCGACGATGCCGGCAAAGGAGGACGAGTCCTGACCGACCGCGACGCGGGTCCAGGACAGGCCGTCGACGCTGGTGACGGCGTTGCGGCCGTCGACATTGGCCGCGCCGACCGCGATCCAACGGCCGGGCAGGCCGGCGACGGCGCTGAGGCTGCCGTTGCCGGTGGTGCGGGCGGTCCAGGTGCGGCCGTCGGCGCTGGTGTAAACGTTGCGGTTGGGCAGGCCGTCGAAAGCGACGGAGGCGCCGACGGCGACGAACAGGCCGTCGGCGAAGGTGAGGTCCCGGCCGAAGAACGTCGTGTCGGGCGCAACCGGGAGGGCGATCTGCGTCCAGTCGGCGGTGTCGGGGCTGACCGCGACGGCGGCGTTGCCGAGGGCGACGTGGAGGCCCTGGCCGGAGGCGGCGGCGACGGTGGTGAAGCCGATGGTCCCGGCGGCGGGACGTTCGGTCCAGGCGAACGGCTGCGCGAGAAGCGCGGGGGCGAGGAGCGCGGCGGCGAGGATCGCGGCGGGGCGGGCGGCGCGGAGGGTGGCCATGCGCGGAAGCGAAACGGGACGGGTGAAATTGTCACGCCCGCGGGGGCGCGGACCGGCACCGCGATTGCATTTGCGGGAGAAGGGCGCGGGCCTTAGCCCCTCCGGCCGCAAACGCCGCCGTCCCTTTCCTCCCTTCCCACCATGTTCAAAGCCGTCGTCAAAACCATCGCGCTCCTCGCGATCCTCTTCGTCATGCTCTACGTGGGCATGAACAACACGCACCAGATCGACTTCCATTTCCCGATCATGGGCACGACGGCGAAGGACCCGATCCACACCTCGGCGGCGCTGCTGTATTTCGGCGTTTTCGCGGTCGGGCTGCTGGCGGGGACGATCTTGGCCTTCGGCGGCGCGCAGGCCGGCGGCGGCGAGGGCGGCGAGGCGAAGAAGAGCGCCAAGAAGAAGTAAGCCGGCGCGCATGGCCCAGGCGAACGACGCGGCGACGGAACCCGGCGGCGAATCCCCGCCGGGGGCGGGGCGCGGCGCGGCGGGGTATTTCCGGGCGGCGCCGGATGCGGCGGGCCGCTGGTGGCTGCACGATCCGGACGGGGCGCGGGTGTTCCTGCGTTGCGTGCACGGCATGCGGCCGGCCGATGCGCCGGCGGACGCGGCGCTGTCGCCCGACACGGCGGCGCGGTTGCGCCGGTGGGGGTTCAACGCGGCCGGGCTCGATGCGCGCGGCAGCGGGCCGGAGGACGGGTTGCCGTTTCTGGCGGCCGTGGATTTCTGCGCGGGCGGACCGCTGTTGACCGGGCCGGGTCTGCGGCTGCCCGATGTCTTCGATGCCGGCTGGACGGCGCGGGTGACGGAGCGGGCCGCGGCGGTCTGCACGCCGCGCGCGGCGGAGCGGGCGCTGGTGGGGTGGGTGACGGACGACGCGCTGGCGTGGGGGCAGGACGGGGTGAACGGCCGGCCGACGTTGCTGCAGCTGTGCCTCGCGCTGGAGCCGAGCCACGGGGCGTATCACGCGGCGTGGGAATTCGTGCTCGCGCCGCACCGCGGGCGCCTCGACGCGTTGGCGCGCTCGTGGGGCGTGGGATTGCCGAACCGCGAGACGGTGCGCGAGCTGGTGCGCGCCGAATCGGGACTGGCGACGCGCGGCTACCTGCGCGACCAGGCGCGGTGGACGCGGGAGCTGGCGCGGCGGTATTTCACGACGACGGCGGCGGCGGTGCGGGCGGCGGATCCGAACCATCTCGTGCTCGGCTGCCGGTTCCGCGGGCCGGTGGGCGCGGAGGTCGCGGCCGAGGCGGTCTATCCGGCGGTGGACGTGAGTCTGCCGGATTGGGGAGCGCTGCCGCCCGCGGGGGCGAAGGTGACGCAGCCGGTCCTGGCGGACGCGGTGAGCTGGGTGCACGAGGCGTTTTTCCATGCGCCGGCAGGCAAGCGGCCGCGGCGGCTGACGGCGGTGGAGCGGATGCTGCAGCGCGCGCGGGGCGCGCTCGAGCGGCTGGCTCGACACCCGGCGGTGGTCGGATATGCGTGGAGCCAGTGGCAGGACGAGCCGGGCGAGCAGCCTCCGTTCGGCCGCGGGCTGGTGCACACCGACGGTGCCGAGGCGCGCGAGCACACGGAGTTGCTCGCCACGTTCAACCTGCGCTGCGAATCCCTGCGTCGTTCCGCCTCCCCCGCCAACCCTGCCCGTCCATGAAATCCGGTCTTCGCCTCTTCGCCTGCTGCGTCCTTGTCCTCGGGCTGCTGGGCGGCTGCGCCAATCTCGAGGTCGCGAAGGCCGGCAATACGAACCGGATGCTGAAGGGCGCGATCGAAGTCGGCATCCCGCTGCCGGCCGGGACCGACGTGTCGCTCCGGCTGCTGGCCTTGCCGGGCATCGATGCGGCGCGGCCGGCGACGGGCAACCTGCCGATCGCGCCCACGCAGGGCCCGGCCGCGGCGGAGCAGGTGGTGGCGACGCACAGTTTCTCGCTGCAGGCGCCGTCGAAGGAGCTGCTGGATTTCGCGTTCGAATATGAGGCGGACGACGCGCAGCTGCGGCGCGGCCTGATGCTCGACGTGCGGATCTCGCACAACGGCCGGCTGCGCTACCGCACGGTGACCAGCCACGTGGTGACGCTGTCGTCGTCGCCGTTTCCGCAGCGCGTGCAGGTGCAGGCGGTGCGCTGAGCCGGTCCGGGCGCCGACCTGTCAGCGGACGGCGAGCGTGTCGTCGGTGAGGACGACGGTGTCCGTGCGGCCGTCGGGGCGCCGGACCGTGAGCGAGCCGTCGGGCGCGAGCACGGCGGCGACGGAGGCGGCCCGCGGGCCGCGTTCGGGCCAGAGCACGCTGTAGACGGTGAACGAGCGGGCTGATTCCGCGGACTCGAGCGCGAGGTGGGCGTGATTGTGCCAGGAGCCGGTGATGTAGGGCGAGCCGGTGGTCTTGGTGTATTTGGGATCCACGGGCACGGGGAACTCCGTCGTCACGGTGCCGCGCAGCGTGGCGCCGGCCGCGACGACGGCGGCGGCGAGGGAGGCCTTGCCCTCGAAACCGCGGATGGTCGCGGTGGCGGAGGCGGCGTCCCAGGCGAGGTGTTTCTCGGCGTGGAGCAGCCAGGAAAGGCGGGCCGGGGAGGCGAGTTCGACGCGGTCACGGAGGACGACGTAGCGGCGGTCGACGAAGACGAGGTCGCGGGTGACGCGGGTGACGCGGCCTTTTTCCTTCTGCGCGGCCCGGTAGGCGGGGGTCGCGTCGCCGGTCGTCCACACCGCGCGGTCGGTGGTTTCGAAGCGAGTGATCCGGGCGACGGCGTCCTTGGATTTCGCCTTCTGGCCGACGCCGTCGAGGAGGACGACGTTCTTGGAGACGGACTGGCGGGTCCATTGCTCGTGGTGCGGGCTGTTGTGGTATTCCCGATACGCGGAGTTGATGGCGAGGCCCTCGCCGTAGGCGTTGAGGATGAAGCCGAGCTGGTCGGCGTGGCTGTGGCTGAAGGAGGCGTAGGGCGAGGCGCGGAAGGTGACGTGGATGTCGTCGGCGGGGCGGCCGAGGGCGCTGTGGAGGGAAACCCAGCCGACATCGGCGAAGTGGCGGTGGGGCGGGAGGTCGTCGAGCGGGCGCGCGGGCGGCATCGGTTTTCCGGATACGCCGAAGTTGCGGAGGAGGAATTCGGCGGCGACCGGGTAGCCGCGGTCGAGGCCGGCGAGGCCCTTGTCGGCGGGGCGGGCGCGGGTGTCGGTGCAGAGGGCCGCGTAGGTCCGGAAGCGGCCGTCCTGGCGGACGCGGGCGAGGTAGGCGAAAAAGTCGGCGGTCGTGGGCTCGAGGTTGAAGCGCCCGGCGTTGGAGGCGTCGCCGAAGATGGTGTGGAGGTAGGGCTGGACGTTGTAGAGGGCGAAGAACGGCGTGTTCTTCCAGAACGGGGAGGCGTAGGCGAGCGGGTCGCCGAGGGAGAGCAGCGTGTCCTGGAAGGTGGCGTGCTCGAAAATGCCGCGCCAATACGCGCTGCCTTCGCCCCAGCCGCCGTCGTCGCCGCCCCAGGGGGTGAACTGGTCGCGGTAGAAATTGTAGGCGAAGGCCCACCATTCGCGGGCCTCGGGCAGATCGTCCCAGAGGGCAAGGCCGGCGAGACCGGTCATCGGCATGAAGCGCACGGGGTGGGAGCTGAGATCGGCGCCGGCGATGGAGTTGCGGCGGATCCTGGCGATGTCGCCCTGGGCGGCGACCCAGGCGGCGTTGCGGGCGCCGCGGGCCTTGAAGTGCGCGAGGATGACGGCGCGGTCGGCGGGCGGGAGCTTCGCGCGGAGCTGGTCGTAGACGAGGGGGAGTTTGCGCCAGAGGCGGAAGTGGGCCTCGTCGTTGTAATAGATATCGGCGGCGCCGGGCACGGGTCCGCCGCGCCAGTCGACGGGGCGGCCGGGCGGGCCGAGCGTCCAGGTCGAGACGGCGAGGAGGACGGCGCGGGCCTGGGCGAAGTATTTTTCCTCGCCGGTCACGAGCCAGCAGAGCGCGGCGGCTTCCGCGACGCCGGCGACGCGGCCGGCGACATCCTGCTGGCCGCGCCAGAGGTCGGCCATGTCGGAGGTGCGCTTGGAAGGGGACGGGTCGCCGTAGGTGACGGGTTCGGGCGGGACGACGTAGGCGGCGAAGTCGCGGTCGAGGTCGGCGCGGATCCGGGCGAAGGGGGCGGCGCCGTCCCCGGAAAGGCAATACGCGCGGAAGGCGTCGAGGCGGCCGGCGGGGACGAGGGTGCGCGGGGCGGCGGACGGGACGACGGCCGCGGGATCGGCGGCCGCGCGGAGCGGGGCGCACGCGGCGGCGAAGACGAGCACGACGAGGGACAGGAGGCGGGACATGGCGCGGAGGGTGGGCGAGGCGGAGGCCGGAAGGTCGGGAGACCGGGAAACCGGGGAAACGTGCCCGGGGTCAGGACGAACGGTCGAAGATTTCCGGCGTCACGACGGCCTCGAGGGGGCGGCCGGCGAGAAAGGCGCGGAGGTTTTGCAGGGCAAAGGCGCCGGCATCGGGGTAGCGGTCGATGGTGGGGCCGGCCATGTGCGGGGTGAGCATGACGCGCGGCAGGGCGCGGAAGCCGCTGTCGGCCGGGAGCGGTTCGACGGCGTAGACGTCGAGGCCGACGGCAATCCGGCCGTCCCGCGCGACGCGGAGGAGGGCGGCCTCGTCGACGACGGCGCCGCGGCCGACGTTGACGAAGACGCCGCCGGGCCGGATGGAGCGCAGCAGGGCCTCGGTGACGCAGCCGGCGGTGGCGGAGTTGAGCGGGGCGAGTTCGACGAGGACCTCGTTGTCCCGGAAGAGGGCCTCGAGGCTCGGGGCGCGGGCGACGCCGTGGGCCGCGGCGACTTCGGCGCTGACGTCGGGCGCGAAGACGGCGACGGGGCATTGCCAGGGGCGCAGCAGGCCGACGAGGTGCCGGGCGACCGGTCCGAAGCCGTGGATGCCGACGGAGCGCCCGAACAGCGAGCGGGCGTCGCTGAGACCGTTTTTCCAGGCGGCGACACCGGGCTGGTGCATGGCGAGGGACCAGTGCGAGGCGTTGCGCAGGCAGGAAAGGATGTGGAAGACGGCGGCCTCGGCGACGGTGCGGCTGATGGAGTCGCCCCAATTGGTCACGAGCAGGCCGCGCTCGAGGTGCCCGCGGGTCAGGAGTTTTTTGACGGAGCCGGTGACGTGGCAGACGTAGCGGAGGCGGGGCGGGAGGACGGCGGGAAGCGGGGGAGTTTTCCAGCAGGCGAGCACGACGACGGGGTCGGCGGCGGCGAGTTCGGCCGCGAACGCTTCGGCGGAGAGGCCGGTGGGATCGAGGTGCCGGAAATCGGGCGCGAGGTCGCGGAGCTCGGCCAGGAGGGCGGCGGGAAAGAATTCGCGGAGTTCGGCGGGCGTGAGGACGGCGAGGAGCACGGCGGAAGACGGAGAGTCGGAGAGACGAAGAAAGGGAGAGACGGACGGCGAGGGGACGGAAGGATCAGGGGGCGGGCGGAAGGCACTCGAGGAGTTCGGCGGTGCCGGACTCCGGAGTATAGGTGACGGGACCGAGGCCGGCGGGGACGAAGACCTTGTCGAAGGGGTGGAGCCGGTGCGTCACCGCGCCGACGACGGCCATCACGGTGCCGCGGGTGACGATGGCGATGGCGGCGGAGGTTTCATCCTTAACCACGGGACCGGCGAGGGTGGTGCGAAGCACGCGGAAGCAATCGGTCCGCGCGGGGCCGATGAGTTCATCCTGGAAACTGCCGGGGCCGAAATCGCGGAGGCGGCGGGGCCGGCAGCGGACGCGGGCGTCGAGGGTGGCGGCGTCGAGCGGCGAGAAATCGAAGATGCTGAGGCCGAAATCGACGTCGCGGCCCATGAAGCGGGAGGCCTCGGGCAGGACGTAGCCGGCGCGCTCGAATTCGAAGCGGACGACCAGGTCGCTGGGTTCCTGGATCTCGACCATGAAGACGCCGGCGCCGAGGGCGTGGGGGGTGCCGCCGGGAATGATGAAGGTATCGCCGGGACGGACGGGAATCCGGTCGAAGCACCGCTCGATCGCGGCGATGTCCTGGGTGACGATCCAATCGCGGAGTTGCGCGGGCGAGGGCGGGCGCTGGAAGCCGACGCAGATGTAGCCGGTCGCTTCGCGCCGGGCGAACCCTGGGTCGGACGCCGGAGGGTGGGAGCCGGAGGGCGGGGACGGGGTGTCGGAAGGGTCGCGGACCGCGAGGACGTAGTAGGCTTCGGTTTTGCCGCTGGGTGCGCCGAGCACGCGCCGGGCGAAGTCGCGGGTCGGGTGGACCTGGAAGTGGAGCCGCGTGCCGCTGTCGAGGAACTTGACGAGGAGCTGGGGCTGCGCGCCGAATTTCGCGACGTGGGCGGCGCCGAGGAAATACTCCGGGTCGGAGGCGAGCAGGGCGGCGAAATCGCGGGGGACGGGGTCGAGGCCGACGCGGACCCGCGAGATGCCGGGTGCGGTTGAGGGCGGCGCGCCGGGCGTCGCGAGTCCGGCGGGCGCGACATAGTCCGGCGCGTCGGGCGGATTCCTGGCCACCGTGGTCGAGGCGATCCAATCCTCGGCGAAGTGGGTGTCGGCGGGCGCGGGGGCGCCGGCGAGTTGGTCGAGGGTGCGGCCGCCGGGATAAGTGCGCCAGACGCGGTTGGGCGGGAGCAGGAGGAGTTGGCCGCGATGGGACATGGACGGTAGCGCGGGGAGCGCGGGGTCAGGCGGAGGCGGCGGCGGGGTGGTCGGGGCGGCGAGCCGCGACCAGGAGGAGCAGCCCGATGCCGAGCACGACGGCGCCGCAGCCGAGGAAGGCGACCCGGCCGAGGCCGGGATTCGGAATCAACGCGAGCAAGGCGACGAAGGCGCCGTAGGCGATACAGAGCCAGCCGACGACGGCGGACTGACGGGCGTCGTTGGCGGCGTGGGCGCCCTCCTCGGCGGCGAAGTCGACGGGCGTGCCCAGGCGCCGGATGAATTCGTCGACCTGGGCGCGGTGGTCGGGCGAGGTGCGGTCCCAGAACAGTTTTGTCCCGATGAACCACGCGGCGCAGATGGCGACATTGCCGAAGAGTTCGGCGGCCTGGCGCCAGTATTCCGCGGAGGCGGCGGTGAGCGGATGGGCGAGGCCGAAGGCGCGGGCGGCCCACTCCGGCGTGAGGTAGTTCGTGATGAAGAGGGAGCTGAGAAAACCGACAACGACGGTGCTCCAGCCGGACCAGGGCGGGGTGCGTTTGACGAGGACGCCGAGGAAGAGCGGGACGATGATGGGGATGCCGATGAGGATGCTCAGGCGCTGCGTGAGCTGGAACAGGGTGAGGTGCCGCAGCTGGCTCATCTGGAGGGCGACGGCGACGATGAGCAGGCCGAAGAGAACCGTGACAGCCTTGCCGACGGCGAGCAGGTGGCGGTCGGAGGCGGCGGGCTTGAGGACGGGCTGGTAGAAATTCTTGATGAAGAAGCCGGTGTTCTTGTTCAGCCCGGAATCCATCGAGGACATGGTGGCGGCGAAGATCCCGCTCACGAGCAGGCCCATCATGCCGACGGGCATGACCTCGCGGGAGATGGCGATGAAGGCGGCCTCCTCGGGGTTGCGCAGGTGGGGGAAGACGGCGCGGAGGTCGGGGAAAAGGATGGCGGCGGCGAGCGGCGGGAGGAACCAGATGGCGATGCCGACAAGGAAGAGCCCGGCGCCGAAGTAGCCGGCCCAGCGGGCGTGGCGACCGTCTTTGACGCAGAGGTAGCGGTTGGCGTCTGCGAGGTTGTTGGTGGTGTGGAGCTGCTTGATCAGCATCGCGACGCACCACAGGCCGAGGAAGTCGGCGGAGAAGACCTGGCCGAGGTCGAGGTGGTGGGCGGGGATTTTTTCGAGGAAGGCGCCGGCGCCGCCGACCTTGATCACGGCGAGAATCGAGACGGCGAGGCAGACGGGCATCAGAATGAGGACCTGGATGAAATCGCTCGCGAGCACGGCCCAGCTGCCGCCGAC
>JACCDO010799465.1_pt1 | contig 11664 bp, 6 predicted proteins | sample 7446101 | NCBI WGS metagenome assembly JACCDO01 (sample SAMN15323440, study PRJNA562643) | freshwater metagenome | isolation source: river surface water | place: USA:Blue River Watershed | collected 2017-08-16
CATTTCGTCTGCCCTCATTGCGCCCAGGTGCGTGAAAAGCAGAATACCATGTATTATCATATGCTCACTCATAAAGGTAAGTTACCTTATGAGTGTACCATTTGTGAGAAGGGATTTACCCAGAAGCAGGAGCTGACATTGCATATGCAGCGGCGGCATCCCGAGGAATGTGAGGAAGAGAAGCCAGTAATTGCATGCCCCTTTCCTAACTGTAATTTCAGTGATGTGCGGAAAGGAAATGTAAAAACACACTGCATGCGTAAGCATGCTGAGAAATACACTAAGGATGTTATTGATAACAGTGACGGATATCACTGCAATGTCTGTGAGTTCGAGAGTCGCTCAGCTGCAGGAATCTTCTATCATTTGAGCTCTTGTCTTGTGCAAAATGATATTATTCCCGCCGAAAGTAGCTTTATGAAAAGATTCAAAACATTGTAAGGGACATAATGGTCTTAGCCAAATTACTCCTTTTTTGTTATAATATTTTGATTATTGTGAACCTGCATACTGACTATTAGTGAATAGAGGTGGTAACCAAGAGCAGCGAAGCCAACCATTAGAAGGAGTTCATATGCATAGCGTGGTGATTCACGCCCCTTGAAGCCGATGTAGAGAAGGAGAGGAGCAACAATTATGGCATGAATAAGGTTGACCCATGCATATGGACTCGCTTTAATAATACGGATGTAGGCTCTGTAACCGTGGTATAGGAAGAGTACACCACCGAGCACTAAAAGTAATGTAAATATCCAGCCGGGCACTGCGGCACGTTGGATACCTACATATAGTAGGAAGGGAGCGATAATGAGAATATGTCCAACAGCAAGCATAACATGAGGGTCAATGGCCATTTATCTAACCTTTAGTGTGGATAAAAGTTGCTCGGCGCTATGGAGCGCACCCTCAACCCAACACTGTTTGTCGGCGCTGAAACTTTCGCCGCAGGCGTAAACCCCTGCCTTTATCTCGAGCGAGATGCTTGAGAGATCCAATGAGCTTGGTAGCCAATAACTACAGCCCTCAGACCATGGATGGGCTTTGAAAAACACCGGGTCAGGAATGTTTTTATTAGGTAATGCTCTCCGCAAAGCTTTCATCATACGCTCTTCCAACCCCTTAGGGTTAGACCAGGCATCTTTCATCCAGATAGAAGTATCATCAGCGTCAGTATAACTAATCATTGCCGTCTTTGGTCCTACAGGTATAAAATGACGAAGAGGATTATTACCAAAAACTATGCGTTGACCCCCAAAGGAGCTCATCCAATCACCTGTGGACCAATGAGCGTATACACGTAGGAGTGGTTTCATAGTAACATGTTTTAAAAGAGGCCAAGAGGCACATTCAGGTATTTGTTGAAGTGCCTTACAATGAAGAGCCATAATCACCTTCTTGGCCGTAAAATGCAACAGGCGTCCACTATCATCACGTGTCTCAACCTCATGATTTTCGGTACCGGCTGATCGTACATGTTTCACCGTCTGACCCATTAAAATAGTCCCACCAAGTCCAACAACATCTGCCGCCATACCCATAGTAATTGCACCAAGACCCTCCTGTACTACAAAGAATCCCGTGTCCGCTACGCCACCTACATTTAAAAACCCATCGAGTGCAACATCAGCACGCATTGTATTAACCTCGGCCTTATACGGGAATTGTTTAAAAAACTCCGTAGTTGGACCCCTACCGTGAACCAGACGACAGAGACTCTCGAGTGTGCTCGAGCGCAGAGTGACCGCTGGCAGGTTGGCGAGCGGCGCTAGAAAAGTTGTAGCCTGCTCCTGGAAAGAGTTTCTCTCGAGTGGCGCCCCATCTCGAGATTGGTAAAGATGTTCTCCTTGCAAATTATGAGTATGTAGTCCGTATTTCTTAATATATTTTTTGACAAGATGATGGGAGTTATGGATTCTACCAGCACCGTTCTCCCATTGTAGTTCAGTACCATTAGGGAGTTGTTTATGATATGTTACCATGCGTCCACCTATGTAATTATATTTCTCCAAAATCAAGACTTTTAGAGATTTGTTGCTCTGTAAAAGTCTTAATGCACAATGAAGGCCGGCAGCGCCGGCGCCGACTATTATGAAGTCGTATTCCATCTACTGTTTACTGTACTAGATTTATAAGCTGGCCATGCGTTGTAACCATTCTTGGACTAGACCGGTTTCACTATTACTTATTTGCCCAATCACCTTACGACCACGGAAACAGATAAAGGTTGGTATAGTTTTAATTCCACAGAAACTACCAGTATAGTCATTCTGGTCAATATCACATTTATACATTACACTGAATGATTTAGCTGCGGAATGTATTACAGGTAGATTGAGGCGTTTGCACGCTTTACACCAATCAGCCGTAAAGTAGACGACATATTTTTGCTGCGTTGCTGGTGAGTTCCAAATCTCCTCTTCAAACTGTTGCTGGTTGAGGAGGGGTATCATCGGGTCCTGAAGCTGATTTACGCTTTGAAAAGGGGAGTATGAAAGAGACATCTACCTCACTCAAAGAAGGGAGTTTTGCTAAATATACGCCGGTGGCAACAGTTACACCAAGTGCTAATGCAAATGCAAGATTCTGGAAGAATCCAGCACCCGCTTCTGGTGCTGGCTTAGATCCGCCACCAGCCTGCCCTGCCTGCTTCTTGTAAAGTTCCTTAATTGAGTTAGCATCTGTATATTTGGCCTGAGCCTGGGATTCAACTTTAGATTCGATTGTCGGTGCCTGAGCCGCTAATGAGGTGGCTCCTGCAGCAGCGGCTGCGGCAGGTGGAATAACAGCTTGAACAGCATCTTTGGCAAGATCATATGCCATTCCAGCGGCTTGTAGAGGCATTCCAACATAAGTCTTATACCATTTCATCTGTTGAATCCAGCCAAACATGAAAGGTAACCAACCCTGCGATTCTCCAAGTTCTTTATCGGGCTTACACCCTTCGGGTGGGCTAATTGTACCTGCAGGGCAATAATCGCTATCCATAAATACTGTCCAAGGGAAGGTACGAGGTATTCCATCCTTATGAATCATGCTTTCAGTTTTGAAATAGACACGATAGAAGAAATACATGCCGCTCAAAATTGAGAAGAACTGTAATATACCAAATGAGAACATAAAGTTTGAAATTAACTTTGTAATACCGCCCCAAGTATCACCTACTACAAAATATTCTAAACCAAATGGTATAGGTAAAGCTGCAAAAAGACAAAGTAATACAAATCTCCAAGGACTTGGTCCATCACCTTCGTTTGCAGGCTGTTTAGCGGTTTTACAGGTTTGAAGAATACCTGCACCCAGACCAGTTGGCCCTACAATAGGATAACTATATCCATATTTCTCGACTAAGGGACGCTCTGATAAAATTTGTGCAGCATCATAAAAGTACCACAAACCAAATGTTAGTATATTCATAGTAGCTTTCAGTAATGCACTGGCTGGTGAGCGCAAATATACATGGTCTAGTCCCAAAAAGCCAGTTAATGGAAATATGGATAAAAATGCTAATGAACCAAATGAACTGGTGGCACCATCCCAAGCCTTGCCTTGTGTAAACCAAAAAATTGGTTTTCCTTTTGTAGCTGTATCAGAACAAGGACATGGAGGTTCTGACGGCTCATTTGTTTTATTACTTAATGACCCTGAAGGGGTATTAACAGGTTTGGCATTATTTCCCTTAGGGGTATTGGCAGCAGCATTATTTCCCTTAGGGGTATTGGCAGCAGCATTATTTCCCTTAGGGGTACTGGCAGCAGCATTATTTCCCTTAGGGGTACTGGCAGCAGTATTATTTCCCTTAGGTACAGATGGAGCATTATTTTCCTTAGGCGCATTTACAGGTGCTGCATTATTTTGCTTAGGTACAGATGGAGCATTATTTTCCTTAGGTGTATTTATAGGTGCTGCATTATCTTCCTTAGGATCATTGGCAGGTATATTCTGTCTCAGCTCTAAAGTATTTTCTACTGTGGCCGGCGTATTAGGGTTATTATTGTTAGCCGGCTTTGGAGCAGGATTATTTGCACTTGGACTTTTCTTCTCTATATCAGGGCCTTTATCCGCCATACTACTAAACAAAGGATGCTTTATAACGGGCCTTTGCGCAGATGCTTAGACCTTGAACAATAGACCACCAAATCCGTCAATTACACGTAAAACATTATGATTAACAGCATAAACAGTGGCGGTTGCATTCCCACGTGGGGGGTCTGTACATTCAGTATCACACATATCAAACAGCAAATTGAAGCTGTCAATACGACTAGCATTAACAGAGCCAGATGGTTGCGCATCTTCAGGCCGGAGCGCAAAGGAATACACGTAAATGAATGAGAGAACCGGAGTAGTGGTGTGACGTTGATAGGGTTGTACTAAACGGAAATAAGGGGGAGTTCGACGTTCAAAACGGTCTTGACCATCAAGCTGAATCTTTGCATTAAGAATATTATCTGTTCTTGGACTAAGCGATACATCAGTAATAGCAAGTGAACTGTAATTGAAATATTCGTGTAAATCAATCATAGTGTTTCGCTGTACCACCCAAATAAGTTCACGAATAGGATGGTTGAAATCCATCTTAATGTTAGCAGTATTGTTAGCCGCCGGAATTGCAATTTTAGGTGTATATTGTATCTGGTCAATCAGATATTCATGTGCAGCTGAAACAAACCGACGGCGCTCTTCAGTATCCAGATTAATGTAATCACCCCACATCGTTAAAGAGGTGATAGATGCAGGGTTGACAACTCCAGGAGTACATTTTAAGGCTGGGTTGCCCGTGTAAACCATATCTTGCAAAGGCCGCAACTTAATATTAATACGAAGAGGATGATATTGAAGAGCCAATAAAGGCAAATAGTTACCAGGGTTACGACAGAACCAGAACTGAAGAGGGATAATTAGGTTCTGTGCATCAAATAATTGTGGTGCAGTATATGTATTGCCTCTTGCAATCATATTGTTGATTGCATCCAGTTGACCGGCCGGGGTGGTTAATTGGGTCCATATCTCCATAAATTCACCAGTCTGTTTATCAATCTCTTGCTCACCAATCTCAAACGTTATCTCCTCAATGAGGGCATGACCAGGTGAATTTACGTAGCTAACAGGACTGTTATCAGCCGCCAATGTGAGGGCCGGCAGCTGTAAATCAAGGAAGATGGTGCCAAGGAGGTCACCAAAACGTGGTATTAAACAAGTGATACGCTGGCCAAAATTGGGGGTACCATCAAAGTACATACGACAGCTTTCAACTGAAAAATTGGTGTAACGACGATACACCATTTTATAAAAGGAGATCTGTGGGTTGCCAGTCAGGAAAACATCCTGCTTGCCCATTGCAACCAATTGTAGTAAAGCTCCCGGAGACGGCATTCTGGTGTTATTATATGTTCTTGTTGGCCGCTATTTTAAGCACCTAGTATTAGAGTATGGCGAACGTTCCTTTCAGAAACCTAGAGCTTAGTAATCTAAGTTTTAGGCAATTGCAATATATATCAACTAATAACTCGGTTGCAGTAAATGGCTTCTTCATGGCCGCCGTTAGCAATATTATTGTTCCACGAGACCCTATTATAACATTAAGTACCTATAATGGTATTGATCTAAACTACATGAATAGTACATTTAGTACTTATAACACTCTGATTCCGCAAATATCAACTACTGCTGATACAGCATTACGTTTAGCACAGGCGGCCGGGCCTGCCATATCTACACTAAGTACTTCCGTGGGTGGTGCAATAAATACTCTTAGTAATGCAACAGCCGTACAAATCGTAAGCTTAGGAAACTCTATCTCCTCTGTTAGTACCTACACTGGCACTGCTCAAGACGGTGTAAACTCTCTCGGCATCTCATTATCAACTGTTAGTACAACCGCTGGACAGGCCTTGAATATGACGGACAGTATAAGTAGTATTAGTACTTTTACAGGTAATAATACTATTACAATTACGGGATTGGCCGCAACAATCTCTAGTCAGAGTACTGTTTTAGGACATGTAGAGGTTGGTTTATCAACGGTTAGTACAAGTGCAGCGCTAAATATTGGTCCAACTGGACCAACGGGACCCACTGGTCCAACTGGTGATAATTTAACGTGGGCAAATTATACAGCTGTGGCTGATGTTCGTCTTGGATCAAGTACAATTAGGGATTTCACTGGGCTTGTAATGAGTACCAATACACTTGGTGCTGACCGCTGTGTTGTTTTTGGCTCAAATAACAGCACATTTGGTCTTGGATCACTTGTAAATGGTGAAAGTAACTTTATTGATGCCTATATGTTTAATAATTATAATTTTGTAAATGCATTATCCACACAATTAATTAGTTGTGGCATATATAATGTTGCAGTAGGTAAATGGCATTTTTTAGAGAAAACAATAGGCTCAGTTGTATCTGGCGAAAATAATAGATTAACCAACGATACATATACAACTGTAGGCGGCCTTACAAATATAGTTACATCTAGCGTTAATGTAGATGTAAAAGGCCAGCAAAACTATGTTGAACTTAGTGCAGATTCATTTATAGAGGGAATTTATAACAGCACTATATTATTAGATACCACACACGTTGAGGGTTCAAGTAATATCCTTATCGGTGGAAATAATTTTGCAGGTTTACAAATGGTTCAATATCTACATGTAGAAGGTGTTGGTAATACAGTACATAGTAGTATTTGCGGCCATGTTGAGGGTAGCAACAATGAGGTTCGAGCAAGTGAAATAATTCATGTAGAGGGTCTAAGTAATGTTGTTCAGGCAAGTACTTTTTGCTCGCATGTAGAGGGACAGAATAATACTGCATTTGGTAGTAATGTGTTTGTAACTGGTCTAAGTAATGTTGTTACAGGTCAACTGAATACTGCATTTGGGTTTAGTAATATAATATCAACCATTGGATTTAGTAACAATGTAATATTTGGGCAAAGTAATAGTATTACTGCTGGATATGGTAATACAGTATTTGGTACACAGAATATAACCGGTGGATCAGAAAATTTAATATGTGGTTCATTACATTCTACATCACAATTAGCTACACAGAATATTATTTATGGACGTCGCAACTATTTATTTAATACAACCTATGGATTAGTTGGCGGCGATTCAAATTATATGAGTAGTGTAACGACAGTAAATATTGGCTCTGTTCTCTTTGGTAACTGTAATGTTTCATTAAACAGTTATACATATACACATGGAATTTATAATAGCACAATAGGTTATGGTGGAGATACTATAGGCTATAACAATCGCACATTCGGTACTTTTGCAAACACACGTGGAATGACAGCTCTTAATATTATACCTACAAGTGAAACATATGCAAATGGATTCTTTTTGAATAGTGTAGGAAGTCCTGTGATTGGCTCAGCTCAAACAAATATTCTAACGATGACTTGCGGTACAGCTGCAGCAAATACCTATAAATTTTTCAGATATTGGGACCCACTAAGCAATGTCCCACTCAGTCAATATAATACAAGGTTCAGTAGTTTATCAACAATCATAATGTCTAATGGGGATCTGCCATTATCACATACCTACAATTTAGCCGTCACTGGTTACAACTCCAACAGTGGTGGTGCAGCTGGAAAAGGCTACTATTATGCAGAGTATCGTGCTTCAATGTATTTTGATACGATTGCTAATACATTATATGTTGGAAATTTAGTCGCAGGTACTTTTACGGCGGCCACGGCAAGTCCAATAACATTAAGTGCAGCTAATGCCGCCAACAATTTAGCAAACGCCCCTACAATTACGGTACGTGCTCGTGCAAATATATTAAGTGTGGCTTCAAATGCTGCGCAAATTGCATTTGAAATAGCTTCAACTGATGCAAGAACAACTAATTATTATGCCAATTTACGTATTGATGAGGTGCTTAGACCACAGACAGCGCCAATTTTCTAATGGCACTGTCGCTAAAAATCATATAAAGGAAAGATAACCATAAGGGTAGAAGAATGTCATTATCTAATCGGGTATCCTTAGATACCGACACTATATTTTTAAGGAATATATTCCTTTTTTCCACCAACAATATTCCAGCACCTGCTAATTATGTATTAGCCGTTGGTGCAAACGGTTATGTCAATGCTGTGGATAGTCTGGCCAATATCAGCTCATACGGGGTTGGATATCTCCCGAGTACTTTTAGTACATTTGATGGAGAAATTATTAGTGTGAGTCAGATTCTCTGTAATGTGCTATTCAGCTCTGTCACCGCTGCGAACCTGACCTCATCACAGGATTTCCTATTGTCAACTATTTGTACAACAAATAACCAGCTTAGTAATTTATCAACATACCTTATTTCGGATTACATTCCGACACAAAGTACGTTTGTAAATTCTAACTTCAGCACTCTCAACAGTTCTTTTGCTGGCTACGTTACTGGAGCCAGTGTAACAGGTGAGCAGCTTGCGAGTACAACCTCCAGTCTAGTGATTTCAATTGACAATGTAAGTACAATTGACGGCCTTGCTATTGTTTCGCTTTCAAACTATTTTGTGGGCAGCGGTGTTACACCTGCACAGTTCCAAGGTCTTAGTACATATGTTCTCGGTCTAAGTACTACAACAGCAAATAGTATTAATTCAACTAACAGTAACTTCCTTGGACTCAGTAACTGGACCCGCAGTCGTTTAATTCCACTAGCACAAGACTACAGTAGTTTTAGTACTCATTTTGCCGAATACAGTACAAGTATTGGCGCTGTTATTGGTGTGACTGGTGGTCTTGGTCCTCAGGGACCAACCGGTGCTACAGGTTCTGTTGGTCCTGCTGGACCAGGTATAGGTGCGACTGGTACCGCCTACAGTCAATATCTATATTGGGAACCAACTACAAATTCATTCTTAGTTGATGGTGACAAAATACACTTAGGTACCGAGGCTGGCTCTACGGGTCAAGGTGCATATGGTGTTGCATTAGGATTAAATGCAGGGTCTAATACACAGGGTACATATGCAGTTGCTATAGGTGCACTTGCGGGTAATATTATGCAGGGTCAAGAATCGGTTGCAATTGGACGTAATGCAGGAACAGGTATGCAGGGCGCATATTCAGTGGGGATTGGTTCGGGTGCAGGTCAGACAAATCAAAGTATTTTTGCAACTAGTATTGGTTACCATGCCGGTTATTTCAATCAAGCATCGAATGCAGTGGCTCTTGGTGTAAATGCAGGAACATACGAGCAGGGAGCACAGGCAATCGCTATTGGCAGCGATGCTGGCATGAGCAATCAGGGTATTGGTTCAATTGCGATTGGCTTATCTACTGGTCAAGCATCCCTTGGTGATTATTCAATTGTAATTGGTAATAAGGCTGGAACAGCTGGCATTACAGGTGGGACAATTGTTATTAATGCAGATTCTGACCCACTTAATCCAACTACCCAGGGTACATTTATATATCCTATTCGTGAACTCGGAGATGCAGCGACCTATGTAATGGCCTATAATAGTACAACCTCGGAGGTCTATTACACCACAGGTGCGGTTGGTCCAACTGGTACTGTTGGCCCTACTGGTGCCACAGGCCCTACTGGTGAATTTGGCCCAGGTACATTTACATGGTATTTGAATGGTGCAACACTCCTTGACAGTCAAACTGTTTACAATGAAGGGGAGGGTACACCTGGAGCATTCTCGTATGAGGGATATGTTGACGGTGCATTTATGAGTTTCCAACCTCATAATGGTACACAAGAGGTTGTAGTTGGTTTATGTGAAGACAATAATCCAACATTGAGTCTTAATTGCATTGATTATGGTATTTATTGCCAATATGGAGGGTCATATTATGTACGTGAACTAACTGCAAATGTGTATGGACCTGTTGCATATTCAGCAAGCGATACCTTCCAGGTTACATATGATGGAGTGAATGTAAGTTACTATCAGAATGGAACAATTGTTTATCAGACAGCAAGAGCGCCAGGGAACACCTTGTATTTAGGTGCATTCCTAGATATTGGGGGCTACATTGATAATGTGCATTTCGGCCCACAGGGAGCAGCTGGTTCAGCAGGGGCAACTGGTCCCACGGGTTTAATTGGTCCAACTGGTACATATTACAGCGATTACATTTATTGGAACGATGGAACAAGTGAATGGGTGGTTGGGTCAGCGGAAGTACATTTAGGTCAGAATGCAGGATCGACAATACAGGGGTCTGGGTCTATTGCAATTGGTCAGCAGGCTGGTGCTGAAAATCAGGGGCTTCAGTCTGTTGCACTAGGATATAGAGCTGCACTAAGTAGTCAGCAAACCTATGCTATTGCAATTGGATGGGAGGCTGGTCGTGATTACCAGAGAATGGATGCAGTTGCTATTGGTGACGAATGTGGTCAAATAAACCAAAAACAGGCGGCTATTGCTATTGGCTTCCGTGCAGGTCAAACAGAGCAAGAGAATTATTCTGTTGCAATTGGTAGCGGCTCTGGTCAAAACAATCAGAAGGGCAATGCTGTTGCGGTGGGTCTTGATTCAGGTAAAATAGACCAGGGACTTAATGCAGTAGCACTTGGAAATTCTGCTGGTTATAATACTCAGCAAGAAACTGCCATTGCAATTGGTCGTAGAGCTGGATATTATTATCAGAGTACAAATTCAATTGCTATTGGATTTAATGCAGGTAATGACAGTCAGCAGGATAATGCAATCGCAATTGGTGAATCTGCGGGCTACTCTAATCAGGGTAAGTTTGCAGTTGCTTTGGGTATTCAGGCAGGTTCTAATCTTCAAAGTACTGGAGCCATTGCTATTGGTTATCAGGCTGGATTGACTGGACAAGGTGATTATTCAATTGCACTTGGTTATCAGGCGGGAACAACAGCGCTCTCTTCAGGAACAATCTGCATAAATGCAGATTCAACACCTTTAGAGCCTATTGCTCAGGGTCTGTTTGTCTACCCTGTTCGTGAACTTGGAGACCCTGCAACTTACGTTATGGCATATAATAGTACTACATCTGAAGTGTATTACACGACGGGAGCAGCTGGTGCAACAGGAACGGCTGGTGCCACAGGTGCTACAGGTAATACAGGTGCTACAGGTAATACTGGTGCTACAGGTAATACTGGTGCTACAGGTGCTACAGGTGCAAGAGGTGAAGCAAATATTATTACATTACAGTATGTTACTGCTTGGAGCGGTTCAGGAAATGAGGGAAAATTTGTTGATGGAATTAATGGATATACTAATAATAATTCAAATGTTGAGATAAATATTCCGCTTAACTCAAATGTTGGTACAGATATTTATGGAACAACAATTATGCCTTGGTTCAACCAACTGAGGTCACTATTTACTGAATTAGGTGCAAGTAACATTTACCTTACAATGACACAAAGTAACTATGGATCTCCTGAAAGTTATTCATATCTAATTACGGATGTTGGCGTAACTGGGTTTGCTGATATGAAATATATCACCACTACAAATGATTTAACTGGTCTATTCAGTTCTGGAAGTAACTTTAATATCGGATACTATTTAGCTGCGGCTTCTGGTGCAACTGGAACAATTGGTGCTACAGGTGCTACTGGTAATACTGGTGCTACTGGTAATACTGGTGCTACTGGTAATACTGGTGCTACTGGTAATACTGGTGCTACTGGTAATACTGGTGCTACTGGTAATACTGG
>JACCDO011545426.1_pt1 | contig 11664 bp, 18 predicted proteins | sample 7446101 | NCBI WGS metagenome assembly JACCDO01 (sample SAMN15323440, study PRJNA562643) | freshwater metagenome | isolation source: river surface water | place: USA:Blue River Watershed | collected 2017-08-16
GACAAATTCCAGAAGATGAAAAAGAAGCTCACGAAAGGATCGATAAGATAATAAAGATTGTCAAAAAATCCATTAACGACAAAGTTGAAGAAATAAATGAAGCTTATAAACACTTCAAAGATCTTAATATTTCCAGAAAAGATTATGCTTTAGGTTATATTAAAAATAATCCTAATTTTTCATTTGTTATGAATATGATTAAAGCAGAAGAATTAAAGAAGATGAGTGCCGAAGAAATATTAAGTGTTTATAAAAGCATAGAGAGTTACGAAAAAGCTCTTTTAAGATGTGAACCATTTGAAATGTCTAAACAATGGGTAAGAGACAATACTTCAAAATTGAATACAGCAAGAGAGTTTTTAAGTAAATATGATAGTAATTTTGTATTTATTGATAGTGAAGAATCTGTAGATTAAAAGACACTTAATTAGTGTCTTTTTTTATTTCTGACTCATCTACATTTTCAGCAATGTCATTTGGTAGTTCAATTACTCCTGTAACCCATCTAGAGAAATTTACTGGATCAATACTATCAATCATTTGATCAAAAGGAACTACTTTTTTTAGTAAATCTCTTAGTAATTCTTTATATTGAGGATGGAGTTTTATGTCACCGACTTCTTTTTCTAAATCTTCTGATACTGTAAGTAGTATATCTGATTCGTTGTAAAAAAATGTTGCTTCATAATATTTTGATTCATAAACAATTGAAACTAAGGTAAGAACACCTCCTTCAACTTTTCCTAAATATTCTAATATTGAAACATCAAACTTGGCCATTAATTATTGAATCTATTTTTTGTGTTCTTTGTATTTGAAGAAGTTCGTTTTTTAAATATTCGAGAGTAAAATCTTCTAAAGAAGGATACTTTTTTGTGATTTCTCTTTGAAAGTCTCTTAGTTGTGCAGCTCTAGTGTATTTTTGGTTATAAATCGAAACTCTTTTTTCCTCACAAATGTTAATATAATTTGATAGTTCTTGAGGTGTTATATTAATTTCTTCAGTTATCATTAGAAAATAAATTTAATTTTCCTTAGAATTTTAATTATTTTCGATAAACGAGTGATCCATCTCATTTCCCATTTCAGATTATTTTCTTTCATAACAAAGTATATATTTTGCTATGAAATTAAAATTAATCTACTAAAAATTCGATTTTCTTTATTTGGTTTTTATCGTCAGTAAAAATGACTCCTACACTTACTAACTTCTGAAACTCCACTGTTTCTTGAGTATTCTCGTTAATCATAACATCTTTCTGATATTTAATATCAAGTGAAGGTCTTTCGCCTAGAAATTTTTGCATTTCAGTTTCTAAAACATGATATGACCAATTCTTATTCCAATCTACTTTTGATAAAAATTCTCTTACAGCATTTTCTTTCATAAAAAATATACTTTTTATTTATATATTAAATAAAATCTTTTGTTCAAAAGTTATTCTTTTCCAAATACCAGGTGTTAGTAGTTGTTATTAGTTCTAAAATATCGTGTTGTTTTTTACAATCTTCTTTGAAGTTTTTTACTTCTTCTTCATCTAAAAAGAACCACTCACCGTTAATTTTTTTTGATTTATACTTTCTATGAAAATAAGCTTCTATTTTTGTACCCCATTTAGATTCAAAAACATCAATTATCGAAAAATCATTTGAGTTACCTGTTTTGAACTCTTTTACTCTTTGTTCAACTTGTCTTCTTGTATATCCAATTTTATATTGTTTATTTTCATCACCACTCGAAATAAGATATACTTTATACATAAAAGTATATATCATGAGGTCATGACTCTCTTTTAAAGAGAAAATTAATTAGATATATAACATATGTTTAGTTCATCAAATGAGTTTATAATGTTGTTAGGAGTTTTCTCAGCATTATTTTTTATTATGTTTAGTGTTCACTATGTCAACAAACTTTTTGCTGGTGAGACAAAAGATTTATTAGTAAGATTTATTTTATTAGTATTTGCAGCACTGGTTGGTGTATTTATTGTTGATAAAGTAATTGCTTTCAAAATACAGTTGTTATCTCAAGAACAAAATACTTCTTTGTTTGATTTAATCAAGACTCTTACACTTATGATATTTTCTTATTACTTTGGTACACAAAAAACAAAGGAATAAAAAAACCCTTCAATTTCTTGAAGGGTTTTGATTTTAAGTAAAAAATCTTACTCTTTTACTTCCTCAAACTGAACGTCCTGTGCACCGCCGTCCTCAGTACTTACAGGTTCATTCGTAGACTCGGAAGTCTTTGAATATAGTTCAGTTGAAATTTTTGACCAAGTCTCGTTTAATTTCTCCATTGCTGGTTCGATTTCTTCGATGTTCTTATCTGAATAAGCCTTTTTGAGTGGTTCTAAAGCTTCATTTAATTCAGTTTTATTTTCCTCTGTCATTTTTTCATCGAATTCTTTCATTTGTTTTTCTGTTTGGAAAATCAATGAATCAGCCAAATTCAATTTATCAACTTTTTCCTTTTCTTGACGATCTGCTTCTGCATTTGCTTCAGCCTCTGCTTTCATTCTTTCAATCTCTTCTTTTGAAAGTTGAGAGCCACCTTCGATTCGGATTTTGTTTTCTTTACCAGTAGCTTTGTCTTTTGCTGAAACAGACAAAATACCGTTTGCATCAATGTCAAGTGTTACTTCAATTTGAGGTACACCTCTTGGTGCTGGCATGATACTGTCTAAGTGAAATCTACCAAGTGAACGATTGTCTCGTGCCATTGGTCTTTCACCTTGTAGAACATGAATTTCTACAGAAGATTGGTTATCTGCCGCTGTTGAGAAAGTCTCAGTTTTACGAGTTGGGATAGTTGTGTTAGACTCAATCAAACGAGTCATAACATTACCCATAGTCTCGATACCAAGTGATAAAGGTGTTACATCCAAAAGAAGAACATCTGTAATATCACCTGCTAAAACTGCTCCTTGGATAGCTGCTCCAATGGCAACTACTTCATCAGGGTTAACTGATTTATTGGCTTTCTTTCCAAAGAACTTTTCAACTGCTTCTTGAACTGCCGGTACTCTTGTTGAACCACCTACAAGAATTACCTCGTCAATTTGCTCATTTTTGATTTTGGCGTTTTTAAGAGCCGACTTACAACAATTGATTGTTCTATCAATCAATCCAGAAATCATTTGCTCAAATTTAGCCTTAGTTAAAGTTTTAACGAAGTGAAGAGGTACTCCGTCTTTTGCAGTGATGTAAGGAAGATTGATTTCACTCTGTGAAGAACTTGAAAGTTCAATCTTAGCTTTCTCAGCTGCATCTTTCAAACGCTGAAGAGCCATAGGATCTTTTGATAGATCCATTGAATGTTCAGATTTGAATTCTTCAACCATCCAAGTGATGATTTGATTATCAAAGTCGTCACCACCTAAGTGAGTATCACCATCAGTAGATTTTACTTCGAATACACCATCACCAATTTCTAGAACTGAAATATCAAAAGTACCGCCACCTAAATCATAAACAATGATTTTTTGGTCAGTATTCTTTTTATCAAGACCGTATGCCAAAGCCGCGGCAGTTGGTTCGTTGATAATTCTTTCTACTTCAAGACCAGCAATTTTACCAGCCTCAATAGTAGCAGTTCTTTCAGCATCACCGAAATAAGCCGGAACGGTGATAACTGCTTTTTTCACTTCTTGTCCAAGATATTCTTCAGCAGTCTTCTTCAATTTCTGAAGAATCATTGCTGAAATCTCTTGTGGTGTGAAGTGTTTGTCATCGATTTTAACACCAGGAACATTATTACCTGTACTTTCAACTAAATAAGGAACACGCTTAACCTCATCTTTACAAACATTAAAATCTTTACCAATAAAACGCTTAATAGAATAAACGGTTTTAGTAGGATTTGTTACTGCTTGTCTTTTTGCAGGATCACCAATCTTTCTATCAGATTCAGTGAATCCAACTACTGATGGTGTAGTTCTTTTACCTTCGTTGTTTGCAATTACTGTGGGTTCACCACTTTGAATTACTGCTAGACAGGAATTAGTTGTACCTAAGTCAATTCCTATAACATACTCTTTTTTACTCATAATTTATTGTTTTTTACAATTAATATTTCAAACGATGTGCCAAAAAATAAATCTGACATATTGTCAGACTATTTCGTCACTTACTTAATAGTATAGGAACAGTAGATTAAAAAGTTTTAAAATTATTAAAAAAATTATATCTCGTCAAGATATCCAGAGGTACTTCTCATTTCCTCTCTCATATCAGATGTATTGTTACTGATTTTTCTAGTAGATTTATTTAAATAACACATTGTATCAACATAAGGGTAATTATCAAAGTGTACTTCTTCTAATGTTACTGTGTAAGTTGGATATTTAGTACTTGAACCATTTGATGCTTGGAAATCTGTATCTGAATCTTGAGAGCTTTTATACCACCAACCATTCTTTTCAGCGAATCTCTTAAATAACTGAACATCTGATTCGTTATTGTAATAGATTCTATCCATAAACATATCACCTTCATTAGTTTTCCAAAGTAAAGCTCTTCCTCTAATTTTGTTGCCTTTGAATTTACCATCAATTACCTTACCTTGATCACCATAAAGAATAACTAAACTACAAACTCTAGTGTTAGCTACATAGATATCAAAAAAGTCTGAATCAACTTCAGCCATACAAGAATTTCCTAAAGTAGATCGACCACCTCCTTCATACTGATTGTTAGAATACCAATGTGCAATACTATCAGAGTTAACTATATCAAACTTAGAAAATGCATCATTCATAATATCCCAAGAAGACTTATAGTCATTAACAAATTGTTCAATCTCAGCATCTGTTACTGTTTCACCAGCTGCATTGATAACAGACCTGATAGCTCTTCCAATTCTAATTGGATTTTTAGTCAATTGCCAAATTCTATCGATTCTATCGTCATAACTTGAAACAGCTGTTTTATTCAATACTACAAAATCATCCGAATCACCATTTTTCCACTTAAATAAAATATAAATTTTGCCAGGTGTTTTTCTTGATGGTGTTTCAGCAACTATTTCTCCTACAACATCTGAACCTGGTATTTGTTTACTTGAAGTCTCGGGATCAAAATTCAAATCATCAAAAATTAATTGATTTGTATAAGTATCATCATTTTTCTTATTGAAAGTAAGATAAGCACTTGAAGCATTAGAATTAGTTTTAAATTTCATTGGTTGGTCACCTAAAATAGATTGTGCTCTTCTATCTTGAATAAAAGTAACTTCTTCTTTAGAATCCGAAAAATCAAAGTAATTCTGATTAAGATTTAAGTCTTTACCAGATTTCTGAAGATTTATTAATAAGTCTTTTACTTTATTTGAAGGAAGTGAACTAATTAAAGAAAAAAGCCTATCTGAAAAATATAATTTACTTTCAAGTAATAAAGATTCTAAAATTGAATCTAATTTGAATGATTGATATTTTGAAATCATAAAAAAACTAATTTTAATTTATCATATATATTAATTAGTGAAATCTAAAAACTTATATTTATCTGAAGGTTCTATTTTCTATAGAAATGTTGACTTAAAGATTTCTTCTGATCAACTCTTTGATCTAAGAATACAATTAGGTTTAACAACTTTAGATTGTCTTGAAATGAGATATAATGAAATTGTTCAACTTATTCGTGAAGAAAAGTTAGAATTTTTGACAGATTAATTGTTTCGATAATCTCTCTATTCTTTAACTCAATATATAATTTTATGAAGAAAGAGATAATAAATGTAATCAAAATAGTTAGTCTCGGTCTCAATGAGTTAGTACTTGAAATCGATCTTGGATTTTTTGTAATTAACTCAATCGAATTTAGAAAAAGAAATAAAATTTACATACACCAATTTGTAGGTGGTTTAGATTATGAAATAGACTTTGATGATTTAGATGAAACTTATCAAAAGTATATTTGGCAATTATTAACAATACAACTTTATAATTAAGTCTTTAACCTTTCTGTTCTTACTTTATCCAAATAAGCTTTCAAATCAGCATACTTTACATTACCAGGATTTTCAAATACTTTAGTTGCATCCCCAACTTCTTTCTTTTGTTCTTCTTTAACTTCTTCTTTTTCTTTTATTCTATCAGCGTATTGAGTTTCAATAGTTTTAATTAAGTGACCTAAGTAGAAGTCTACTCCTTTTTCATTAACTATTTTTTCATCAAAATCGAAAATAAACTCTTCTTTGTCAAAATAAAAAGCTATTTTATCTTCTTTTATGTAGTGGTCAGTGTAGAACTTAATATTACCAATATTCCCTTGTCCAAAAATTGTAGTTTGATATTGACTATTGTAAAAAAAAGCAAAATCATCTTTTTGAGAAAAAACTCTGTCTCCACTATTACTTTCTTGAGTAGAAGATAATCCAAGACTAACTCTGAAGTACCTACTCTTTGATTTAAATATTTGATTTACTTTATAATTAGTAACTATGTTATACTGCATAACTTATTTATTGAGAAATATATTCTCTCTTAAATCAAATTGTGTTTCACTAAAAGTGAAAATATATGATCTTTTCTGTCTCTTACTGATTTAACAACATCCTTTTCAAAATCAATACCAGAGTCTTTAATCTCTTTCAAACAGTTATCAATTTTGATTTTGTACTCTTCTTGTGACTCAGGTAAAACAGAATAAAAGTGTATAGCAGTGCCTAATTTGTCCAACAATCGATCTGCTATTTTCCGAATCTCGCCTTTTGTTAAACCTTCAACATTTTCATTAAACTTCTTTAAGTATTTCATAAATTAATATTCGATTTCAAATTCTTCACCACCAGAACCAGTGTCTTCATCCAACTCAATTTTTAGACTAATCATGGTTTCTTCATTTATATCTGCAATTTTGACAGTTTTGATCATTTGACCTTCTAAATTAAAGTTATCTAGTGAATATTTCTTAAATTTTACCTGACAATTCTCAATATCTTTGTCTGAAAAATCTTTTGTTTGATCAGTTGGCACAGCGTCCTTTAAATCTATTGTGAATGTCATATCATACAAAAACTGTTCATCACTGAATTTCAATTTCAAATTATCAAAAACTTTTGAATATTTTGATAGCTCTAAACTTTCTAACTTCAAATTAAGGTCTCTGAAACTCATTTCACCTTTTTCTTTTCTGGATAAATCAGATACTTCTCCATACTTTTTTACTTCACCACCTTCAACTTCATCATAAGAAAACATTTTAGTTATTCTATTTTGCAGCTTTCTCAAAGCAGACTCAACATAAGATTCTGGTGTATCTTGTATATTCTCTTTGAGATATTCAAAATACTTGTAGATTTTTTGATCGTTCATATCATATATATTAAATTCGTGAGTGTTAATGCTTCTCAAATGCTACATTAAACTATTTCCTCTTATTATTTGTATATATTAAAAAGTATCCTTATTTTTGTCAAATGGGAAATATAGGTTATTGTTGCATTCCTATGGGATGTAATATCGGTAAGAAAAAGAAAGATCATATACAAGTCAATAGAGGTATGGTCAAAAAAACATTCGATTCAAAAGGTTTACCTTATGTTTCTGAGCTTGTTATTCTAAACTTGAAAGACACATTGAGAGTCTTAGATTGGAACATTCAAAATAATATATTTGTTTATAGATTATCATCAGATTCTTTTCCTTGGATGTCTTCTTATGAATTCAAAGATTTACCAAATTTTAATGTTATAGAAAAATTACTCAAAGACATTGGTGATAAAATCAAATCAAATAACATTAGATCATCGCTACATCCCGGCCCATACTCAGTTTTGGGAAGTGAAAACGAATCAGTTGTTAAGAAATCAATTGTTGACTTAGAAAGACACGCTCAAATTATGGATCTAATGGGATTAGACCAGTCCACATATTATCCTATTAATACTCATATTAACTCTACTAAACCAACTTGTGAGTTAGCAGCAAAAAGATTTTGTGATAATTTTAGTCTACTATCAGATTCATTAAAGAAAAGGCTTACTATTGAGAATGATGATTCACCAAATCAGTATTCAGTAAAAATGCTATATGATATGGTTTATAAAGTAATTGATATACCAATTGTTTTTGATCAACATCATTTTAACTTTGGTCCACAAGACCAAACGATGGAAGAAGCTTTGAAATTAGCAGTTTCTACTTGGAATACAAAAGCCTTAACACATATGAGTTCTTCTAGAAGAATAGAAGATGAAAAGTCATTAGTAACAGCTCATGCTGATTATATCTATGAAAAAATTGAAACATTCGGACTTGACTTTGATACTGAACTAGAATGCAAGCAAAAGGATCTTGCTCTATTAAGATATAGAAGTCAGTTTCTCTAATAAAAAATTATTAAATATGATTAATAAAATATTTAACGAAGAGTGTTTATCTACACTTAGAAAAATGAATAATGATTTTATAGATGGTATAATCACATCACCACCATATAATATTAACAGTAGTAGAAGTGATTGTTATTATAATAATGGATATTCAGAGTTAGATGGATTAAGTGAGAATGATTATCTTCAAGTAAGGACTGATGAATTTAAGGAATTTAGTAGAGTTATGAAGGAAAGAGGTGTTATTTGTTATAACATTTCTTATGCTAAAGAGAATCCTATATTACCAACACTATTAGTTGCTAAAGTTCACAATGAAACAGATTTAACAGTCGCTGATATTATCACTTGGAAAAAACCACACGCAATTCCATTTCAGACATCTCCAACAAAACTTAGTAGAACAACCGAACTGATTTATATCTTTGTGAAAAAATCAGAACTACATACTTTTAAGACAAATAAAGAAGTAAGTAAGATTAACGAAAAAACTGGTCAAAAGTTTTATAAGAACTATGTTAATTTTATTGAAGCTAAAAATAATGATGGTTACATCTGTCAGTTGAAAGCATCATACTCTCAAGATTTGTGTAATCAGTTAATCAATATTTACTTCCCAAAAGGAAGTTTAATATACGACCCATTTACAGGTATTGGTACAACACAGCTCAGTTGTCTTGTTAATGGATTAGACTATATAGGCAGTGAAATAACTAAAGAACATTATGATATAGCAATTAGTAGAATAGATGAAAAGCTAAAGACTTAGCAGTTTTCAAATATAAAGAACAATTTATTTAAGAACTTTTTTAAGTTCTAATTAAATAATATGTTATGATGCAAACTAGAGCTTTAAGTGGTTCAAAATTCGAAAAAGAACTATGTGAAAAATTTGGTTATATTTCTGATGCCAAAAAGCCAAAAATAATATGGACTGGTCAAGGTTCAAACCTATTGAAAATTAAAAGTTTAGGATTCGATAGTTCTAAATTTAGACCACTTTCTAATTCTACATTTGATAAGTGGGATATCTTAACACCAGATGGTAGAAAAAGAGAAGTTAAAAAATATAAAATATCACAAGTTAATGATTGGACTCTTTATTCGGAACCAATTGTTAAAGTCTGTAAAAAATCAGATTTAGAATTGATTAGAAAAGAATATGGATCAGGTGATTTAGAATTAGGTAGACAAATCTATAACAAATTCATAAATGAATTATTTGATTCGTTGACAAATGATAATACATTTGATCAATTAAAAAGTAGTCTGACATCAATGAGTGAAGGTATTGAATTCAAAGACGGGTTTGTTCAAAAATCTAATATCGAGTTTAGATGGATTATGAAAAAGTCTTTTTGGCGTGGATTTGACAGAATAATGCTTCAGTTTAGGGTTATGTAAGAGGTTATGTATTAGAATTTTTTATTCTAACTAAATATATACCTTGTGAAACATATTATCATTTTACTTTCTTTTCTTTTAATTGAATCTACATCATTTAGTCAAGTTGATTCTTTAGCTAAGAAATTTATTTTTTCTAAAATCTTTAATAAATCTTTGAACATTCCAAAACTAAAAAGAGATACTATGAGTCAAACTAATCAAGATAGTTTTTTAAATCTTAAAATGTTAAAATCAGATACAACTGAACACTCAAACACAAATCTGAATAAACATATTATTATTGATACTAATACAACTTATAACGAACCATCAAGTGTAAACAACTCAGATAGCTTGAATAATAGCATAAGATTAGATACTCTCAAGAGTGGATCAGTTAATATTATTATTAATGGTGGGAATAACATTCAACTTAATTTTTCACAAAATGGAAACATCAACATAATTGATGAGAATTCTAAGGAGGAAAATTTAGGAGAATCAAATAAAAAGGGATTTCTAAACGATATGGATGCTAGTAAATTGACATCTTTGATAACATTAATACTAGCTACTATTCCTTTAATTATATCTTCAATTAAGTAGTTTAGATTTCTTTCTCAATAAAATGAGCTAACCCTTCAAACCCATCACAAACATAAAAATGTTTATCTTTTGAATACTCACCACCTACTTCATCTTCAGACCACTCTGATATTTGATATTCAACTAAGTACCAATCATCTTCTAATGGAGCTATATAAATATTATCCTCATCCTCATGTATAATAGTGAACTGATAAAACCCAGTATCATCTAAAATAAGTGACTTGTCAATATGATCATCTACTTTCTTCTCGATTAGATCATATATCTTATCCATTGTGACTTCATCTGGAACTATTCTATCTCTTTCGAGTTCTAATTCTCGATATTCTCTAATGTTAATTTCCTTATAAAGAAAGTCTTCACCTTCAAATACTGATTCATTGAATGTTTTCAGATATTTCATTTATACTTTGGATTTTTTGCAAAAATATCCCATTGACCATCTTCAGATGCATTGAAGTAAACTTCTTCAGCTGATATTATCTCTCTCTTTTCTTCATCTCCAACTTCGTGAAAATAAGCAACATCAAATGGGTTATAAGTGATTTTAATCATTCCGTTTGTATTGTTGTCAGTTGGTAAAACAACACCTGAGACACCAGCAATTAACAACCTATCACCTTTTTCCTTTATGTTTGCTGCACTAGCTTGAGATGTTTGAAAGAATATTGGTTCTCCAATTCTAACTTCGTTAGTGTATCTTCCAGCGTATCCAGCTTTTCTACCAGACATACTTGTATCATAGATACCAATCATACCGTTTTCTCCATTGTTTCTATGTGTTCTATTAGTGTGAAACCATAGTCTTTGTCCAACAAGATCATTAGCATCAACATAACCATCAACTGGTTTTCTTGAATCAAAATAAACTTCTTCAAATGTTTTTAAATGTTTCATAATTTATATATATTAATATGAAATATCTAAAAACATTTGAAGGATTTGGTCACTTAGACTTTAATGACAAGCTTTTCAAACAAATCAACTTTGAAAATTTTGAAGAGATGGTTTCATCAAGATCACTTGAAAAAAGTTGTGCCTCGGAAGAAGTCTATGATTTAGATAAGAAATGGTTTACAACTCTAATTGAACTAAATATATTAAATACAAAATTTAGTATTGATGAAATACAAATAGTTAAAAGAATTAATTCTGACAATTTTAACTCTGTAGTTCGTTTGAAATTAAACCCTAAGTTTAATAATGATTGGACAGAAATTCTTCTTTATAAATTCGAAGATGATTACTGGGTAGTTGAGTGTATGGGTTATGGTAATACACAATTTGATGGAGGATCAGATTGGACTTATTGGGCTTGTGATACTAAA
>JACCDO012113886.1_pt1 | contig 11664 bp, 10 predicted proteins | sample 7446101 | NCBI WGS metagenome assembly JACCDO01 (sample SAMN15323440, study PRJNA562643) | freshwater metagenome | isolation source: river surface water | place: USA:Blue River Watershed | collected 2017-08-16
CTCGAAGTATCACGAGGCAATTAAACGGTCACTCCCCCTTCTACTAACAGAACTTGGTCTAGCCAAGAAACGGTATTCGGAGGGTATCTTCTGGTATGGGCTTAAAAAGATGTCCGGGCTACTTGGTCCGATTGACTTGAATAAAGACATAGACCAGTTAACATCTGATATAGTCAAATTGCGGGATGCACAAGACACGGAGACTAGTAAAGTTTTACGTTATGTATTTGATGACAAAATACCTAAAACCCATATCAGCACAAAGCCTAACAAACCGAAAAATGCTAACCATCAATTACGTAGTGATCCGATAATACCGGATGTGCCACAAGGTATAGAGAGACCATGGTTTCAATCCACAATTGAAGCCAATCCTTATCCAAGCCCTGTTTAGAATCGGTTATAGTGAAAAAATTGTTTTTTATACATTATTCAGTTATTCATATAGACATCAAAAATTATCTAAACAAAATTAATGTTTACAGTAAAATCCAGAACACAACGTAATCTAAATTGCAATGAAATCGGGTGGTGTATGCTATTCATTCTTATCTTGGCAATGCTAACCATGGTGCCGCTGCTAATTGTTGGAAATGCATCCAAATTCCCTAAATTAATCAAATACAGGGATGCTCCGCAACAAACATGTTATGGTGGTAATCAGCTCCAGAATATGAGCATAACTCCAGCAATTTATAACACTACGCTAACCTATTTTCCAGCATTTCTCCATTTGACCACTACGACAATTAACCTGGAAGGCCAGCTTGTACAAGTTAGGCTAACATATCCAACCATCTTTGAAACAACATTTGATTGCACATGTCCGGAAAAGGGATGTGCTAGGAAGCCGTGTAATAAAATGGTAGGTGATGTCATCACAAAATACAATGAATTACGCGATGCGCTCACATTCCCATGTTATGTATATGGCGACCAGGTAGTAGGTCTAGCCGGAGAGCATAGTGACATTGTTAACTATTACCGGTTGACACTAGCCGGAATCTTGTTCGGTGTTCTATATGCTAGCTGGTTTCTATACCTAGTCTTCGCGCATGTATGTATTAACTATATTCCTGTTCCGGCGGATGATATTAAGGATAATCAATACCGAAAATATACAATTCCTGGTGGACCATATAATAACAAAGATTCTGAATTGATGGATTCTTCGAGTCTTATTAAGAAAGATTCCGAATTGTAAACATCATAATCTTCATGCAATAAAAAAATTGTTTTTTCCACCGAAGTTTCCGGATATTCTATGCTTTAAGCTCAATAATTAACAAACGCGAATCATACTAAAATGGACCCTATTCAGGCCCGAATTCAAACTAATCCTCAATCTGTGACATTAAAGGCTAACCCTGAACCCACCGAAGTGCTCACACGGCGGCCTAAGGTTACCATTACTGAAAAACCAGATAATTTCCTACTAGAGGTAGTGATTATGTGTATGCTATTTACTTTACCCTTCTTTATTATAGTATTTGGGATTAGGGCGGAAATGGGTAATAGAGTCGTTCTCCAAGAATACTATAATCTTCCGATTAGTAAATGTCATGTTATCCCGAACAACAATTACACTATCACTCCGCTTGTATTTAACGAAACCCTACTATATTGGCCGGCTCAGCTACACATGACAGCGATGGTTCATTCCAAGCCAGGACCAAACGAGCATTTAGATATTTCACCTGTTAGATACGCGTTTCCTACGCCTATGGAAGTTGAGTTCAAGTGCCCAGGTGGTTCACCATACAGGGACAAGGGTCCTGGACGTTGCGATTATATGGTTGGTGATGTTATTGGCAAATACCATGAATTCCAACGGCTAGACACCTTCCCATGCTACATTAAGGATGGGCTGGTTATCGGAACTGATTATGAGTTCAATAATTACCTAATCCCAGCATATAATACAGTGTATTGGTGTACTATCATTATTGATACATTGCTTACCATGATAGTAATTGCATTTACATGGATTATTTACATTGCATCACCGATGAAGCAACTTCAACGTGGTTCAAGTTAGGTCACTGTTTACTGACTGTTTATTTTTTCCCATTTAAAACTACTCTACATATTAACCTAACACACTGATTCAACCTACAATGACTAGTATCCTTGACTATCTAACAAGTTTCCGATATAACTTCATGTTCTATCCATCTTTTGATACCCCAGCCACAAACCATACCATATTACATGACACCGAAGCCCAGCAGGCGGCAATTGTGAAAAAGGGAGTTCAGCACGGCACTAAACGCTGTATGTTACTCGCGCATGGAAACGCCGGTAATATATATCATCGGGACCACTTACTAACTTCACTTGCGGGTTACCCATATGATATCTATTGTTTCGAGTATGATGGCTTCGGTCCACTCAAAGGCAAATCCGGAGGTGTCACAGTCGGTAACTGTGTCCGTAACTGTATGTATTGGCTAGACCGTCTAGCCAAGCAATATGACGAGATAGATGTATATGGCGAAAGTATCGGTGGTGGTATCGTTACAGAGACACTTGCGACAATCCAAGATGTTGCCGAGTATCGTCCAGTATATGCGAAAATTAGGAATATTTACATGCAATCCACATTTTGCTCTATTAGCCGCTTACTTAACAAACATCAGTCATGGCTGCGATATATATACGATTTTGTGAATTGGAATGATTTGGATACATTTACCAACCTATTACGGATTGCAAGCGGATTTTATGACCGAAAAAAACAACGGGTTGTAATCATACATTCCCAGACTGACGAATTAGTGCCATATTCGGAAGCTGTTGATAATTATAATAGGTGCGGTGACCTAGGAATTAGTGTTAGTTTATATACTATTGAAGGCTCACATAATCAGCCATTAGGTCTCCATAAAATAAAATAGCCAACATGTGGCTAGACACTCTAGCCAACCTTATTGCAATCTACAGATGCATATTTATTCAAGCATGCAATTTCCGCCATGGGATTGGGTTGAAATATGGGCAACTTAACAACACATCCCTTGGCTAGATAGGGTGTGTACTTCTCATGAGCCTTCATCATGGCCTGAATGATTAACTCATGATTATTACAGAACACACCTCCACCAATTAGCGTAAGAACCACTAGTGGAGCCTGCGTAACCACCGCACAAAGGTATGTGCCTTCATATGCGGCTTCCAAGAGTGTACGGCTAAGCGCATTTGGACGGAGATTCTCACAAATACAAGTGGAAGTGAATACTTGATTGATTCGTGGGCCGTGAGGATTATATGCGAAATTGTTCTTCAGACGGAGAAATGCTGCTCGAACGCCCCTTTGTAGCCCGACTTTAATAAGTCCGGTATCCGCGACTACCACATCTGCATTCCTATCATACGGTACTTTTCCATTCCAGGATTTAATCTCCGGAACATTGGCTAGAAGGTCTATCGGCTTAATCTTATGTTCCAGGAGTCGCTGTATAGAGCCAAACGCGGCACCCCCTGACGCAGATGGTCCCTGTGTCATATCTGTCATCTGGTTAGTCAAAAACCAGCCATTGAACGGATTATAATTGGCCTTTGGGACTTCTAAACAATTGAAATTGGACGCAACCTGGAATAGGGCGTTTTCCGGTGCAGTAAATTGCAGAGCGGATGTATCGAACAAGTGCATATGTCCGTATGTGGTCCGATAGTCCACGTGGAGTTTCACACCTTCCGAGTTATTTACGGGGAAATCGGTGATAAGCGCCTTAAGCTCGTTAATTGACCGCTGGCTGAATTTGCCCATTTCCGAATGGTACGTTGCGGGTACTTCTGCGAGCGTATAGTCGAATTCGGTTTCCGGTTTGCCGATTAGTTTTTCGAACCAGTTTTGTTCAGTGAGTTCAGTCATGTTTAGTGGTATTGTTATTCGATGATTATGGTTAAATACTAATTCATATTTGATAAACTAAATAACAATTTTTGCTCTATTGTTTTTTGTATCATATATTATAAACTTTAGTTACAATACATGTCGGTATGGCTAGAGCCACAAGTTATTATCTTAGTGTTATTGCAGTGGCAGTTTTTGCAGTGGTAGCGATAGGTCTGTGTATCTGGTTTTACATGTCGAGAAACCGGGACGCAAATGACACATTCGCTAACATTGACAAGGATGCGCTAACACTCCGGTTTATTGAACTGGACCCTGTAATTAAATTAACGGATGAAGCATTGAAAGCCGGATTACACAGCCAATATGCCTACTATAAACTAGACAATGGACTGGATGTAGTATTCAACTTTTGTGAAAACACAAGTACCTTAACCGCAACAGCACAAATATTCACGGGGATGGCTTTGGACCCGGATGAATATAGAGAAATAGCACATCTTACTGAACATTTAGTACTTGTTAAAACAAAAAACTTAAGAACCATTAATGCCGTTTTAGATTACCTCCCTGGTTCAAATTATGGTACGACATGTACTGAATCTGACAAAGTTAATATTGAATTTAAATATAGTCCGCAAATCGACGAAACAGAAGTAACTATGCAACACATGTCGAAATTACTATATGTACTCAAAGAATGTGTATATAATGCCGATTTTAACATACCGGACTTTGAATCAGAGAAGGCAATAGTTCTAAACGAATTTAATAAGTCAACCCGGGAATACAAGCATGACTGGACGACAAATCGGATACTATATGGTTCGCATCCATATGGTAAATACTATGGTGATCATACAAAGGCAGATGGTCAAGCAATCACTGCCAAAGTTGTTACAGATTACTATAAAGCCAATTACCGGCCAGATAACATGCGAATTGTTATTCATGGAAATATTCCAGGTTGGCCGACCAATATCAATACATCTAACAACTCTTTTGATACACTTGGCAGGTTAATTACTGACTACTTCATAAAGAACACCGATTCAGAATGGCAGCTACCCTCTAGCCAAGCAACGCCAGTGACCAACCCACCTTATAAATTCACAACCGATTTGGCAACCATACGTACATGGACAAATGAGTTACGTACCCGCGTATTACGCAAATATCCGCCTATAAAACCAATAACCGATGGCCCGCGTATATACACATTGACGGATTCTAATTTATTGCAATCACATGTATATTTCCGGTTTGTAATACCATCTGTATACAATGAACTCGTATTTACATACAATGATGTCATTGTATCGATACTCAACACTAAATTATTTTATTTACTAAGGGATACTTCAAGGTTGGTATATTATGTTAGTGCTTCATGTGAAGTACAGTTACGCGATCGTGCAAATATCATAGAAACCCAAGTCGCTGCTGCTGATATACATAAGTTGACGGAAGCCATGTTCCAGGTGTTTAATGAAATGAAAGAGGGGTATTATTTTACAGAGGAAGATATCAAAAAATACAAATCAACTAATGGTAAACCAGCTGATACTTGCTCTAGTACTGATGATAACGAATACTTCTATATGTTTAATGCATTGACGTTAATAGACCCCAAAACCAGTATCCTAGATGCATATGATAATATGACTAGTTCCAACTTGAACTATGTTGCTAAACAGTTATTCAATCCGGAAAACTTAGCAATATTTGTCTATAAACCAACGGAACCTGCTAATCAGGAACGTTTTCCTATGCTAGTTAATGTTTCACGGGTTTAGCATCAAGGAATGATTAAAATTGTTTTTTATAATCCAATATTTGGTTTAGCATACACAATACTATCCGATATACTAACCGCTATATTCTACATCAAACATGTCAATTAACCTTAGCGAGACACTGACCAATGCAAACAAAGCCCTTACACAGGCAATCAGCGAACGTGATTCCTTTAAGCTGGAAAATCCGGTGTTCAATCCGGTCCTTACATACGCAGAATTCACAGAATATCTAGAAAACCACAAAGTTTGGGCTCAGACCCAAGATATGCTATCCCGCGAGATAACAGAGCAAGTGAATGTGATTACATTGCTAGTAACAGCAAAGAAGGATGAACTTGAAGCCAAGGCACGAATTCTTGGAAACCCAGTCGATTACAATATTAGATACATTACCGAACGCGAAACTCAGCTTGCCAATCTTATTTCACAGCTTAATCAGCTAAAGGCTGAAAAGCACCCTGATTTGGTGACTCGTGCAGTCTACGACCATTACGAGTACATGGACTATAAGACCTCAAGTAAGAAGTACGCATCTTTGCTATCAGAAAAGGAAAAGCAAATTACTGAACTGCAGCGCGAAGTCGACTATATCCAATTGGTCATCGATGAGGAAACATGGCGCCCTAAGTACGAACAATACGCTACACTCAACAACCTGGAAACCGACTATGATAACCTGTTCGATGTGTGCAATTTGCATTATTTGATGTCGCTTAAGGGCGACCGATATGGCTTACTATGTTGCTGTGGCACACCTCAAAACATGGAAGCATGTATGTTTGTACCAGACGAAGATGTCCAGGCAGGGAGATACATGGACCATTTCTGGATTCCAACCCTAGACACATGTAACCGGGACACTAAGATTCTTGGAGTCCGGACCAATCATGGAACACACAAGTATCCAATTGGGTTGATTTCAGACCCCGAACCTTGGGTTACTATGACTAGAACTAGCTCAGTGGTCTAGCCAATGATTTACTAAATTGTTATTTAGTTTTATTTTTCCAAGCAAAAAAATAATTTACAAAATCATTGGCTAGAAAGCCAAGAGATAATTAATTTACAAGTGAGTAGTTCCCGAAATTGTAGTTCGGGCTCTTAGTCTTGCCGGGAATGTGTCGAGACACACGTTGCCGAGCTTGCCTGTCAGCATTCTTTGGCATGGCCAAATCGTTCGGGTGGTCACGACGAGAGCGCAAATCCCGCTTGGTTGTTTGCATGACTATAGACTCGTCCAGACAGCAATCGACAGAGTTCGCATTGTTCATGTACTTGCATGTCTGAATTGCTGCTGTGACATGCTTGTTTGTGTGCTCTGTAATCAAACTCTTTGTGAGCGTATGAATTGCGTTAAGCGTATGAATTGCTCCAGGATAACCATTCGCAAATTGCCAAGAACCATCAACAGCCTTGCTAGGTGGATACATATTGCACCCTAGAATGTATTTATGTTTCAGATTGCATTCGCATGTACCCTGGTACTCAACGTCCCATTCATCACCTGTTGCCCGCTCTTCACTGTGCTTTACACAGCATACATAGCCAAATGGGCGTGGGATTACCTGGTTTGGCAAGCTGGCGCTATATTTCATGCAAAGCATGAAATCGTGCCATGCAGAATACATTGTGGGTGCGCTTTCCCGGATGTATCCGATGATTACCATAGGCGAAATCAGGTCTTGAAACGCTTCCATCAGGTTGAGCAGTGCGCGCAGTGCAGCCTGGATGTCTCCTGCAGTAGCGAACAGAAGGAGAGATGCAATGATTGGCACCACATCCAGGATAGGACCTGGGTGCCTGCCATGAGAGTAGTTCAGCGAATTTGCCGGGAACCTGGAAGTAAGGGTTGAAACCCTATATGGCAGCTCTTCTGCATCAGGCTGCTTGCTGAGTGCATCTGTACTATAAGTGCGCGGACTGTAGCTGTTGACAGTATCAAAACTGTCTGTGCACGATTGGCACACTGGAATGGTGTACTCGCTCCATCCTGACACTCCACACATGGAACAGATACATGGGAAATATGGGTACTTTGCAGGCTTTTTGAAGTCAACCACATAGTATTCCTCCTTGTAAATACTGGTCACACCGTGCTTGTTTGTGACCTTTCGCCTTCTCATGCGGGTATCCCAGCATGAGTACACACGCCCGGTCCGCTGTTGCTTGAGTTTGAGTGTGAAGCAATCTTTGCAAACAGCAACCTGATTGCACTGTGTTTGGTAGTCACAGCAGATACATTGTGCAATCGTTGCTGTTTCTTGGTCGTCAAGTACAATGAAATCCTTGGAAGTCGCAAGTGTTGTTGCCATGTTTGTTTTTGTCAAAATTGGTTGACTGAATTGATTGAATTGGTGATTAGAGAAAACACGACGTACGGTTAATCTTCTAATGCTGGATTCTAACACAACGGGCACAAATATCAATTTTACATAAATTTGTTAGGTAGCAATAATATCGGAAAAAATAATTAATTGTGCACAATTCGCTTAAACTCGGCGACCATTAATAAAATATCCCATCCCATCTTTGGCTTTACCATTGCCAACTACTTGAAACCCACTAACATTTAGCACATCAAGTTTCCGGCCTTTATAAAATACTGCAAATGAATCTTTGGCATAGCCATCCCCCAACGATTTAAAATTACTAGCCATAACATCCGGAACCAGTTTGCCATTGTAGACGACATTAAAACTATCCCTCGCATAACCGTTACCCAGAGATTTAAACCCATGAGGTGATAAATCGTCAACTTTTCTGAGATTATAATATACGTTGAAGGTGTCCTTTGTATAATTATCCTTTATACCTGTTTTAACAAATTTGCCATTTTGATTTTCAAGAATATCATCTTTATCATACTTAATACTAGTGCGGATATACTCACCATCGTTATTTTGTAGTTTGGCATATAGTATACCGTGTTTTACATAGTAGTCCTTTGCGGTCTTCATCCATGTACCTTCTGGCATATTAGCATGTTTATAATATCGGGACGAGCGCGACGACCTACTACCTGAACGCTTACGTGTTCTTGATATAGTAAAGTGGCCTGGTTTCCACTTTATAGTTCGGTGCCTTCGGCTAGAAGGTAAGCCAAGTATAGTTTTAGAGACAGTAATTCCCATTTTTAGAAATTATCAACTTTATTATACTATATCCAGTGTCTGCGTGTCTTTGTATCATATTGAAGAAAATTAAATAATGAAAAATAATCAATTTGTGTCAAATTACGCGGATTTAAGGTGTCTATATGCGATACAAGATAATAGACCTACAGTACTCCCAATAAAAATAACTTTATCTGTAGTAGTCATATAGTCTCCACAACATTTTTCGGCAAATATACTTGTTTTAAGCGCACTATATCCGAGTGTAGTCTTCATTGCATTTTCAATACTCGGATTTTCCATAAAATTATACCCGCCATGTGCAAGCAGGGCAGATGCCCAAACGCCACTAATTGTTGCGACCGCAGAGTCTACATAAGAATTAGTGTTTGTGTTAGTAGCCATTTTTGATATGATTGAGATGGATAGATGATATTATTCCTATTATATCGGCGGAATACTCTTAAACTATTTTATTAAATGGCAGCACCACCCGAACCGATACCATTTTCCACCCGGCGATACAGGGTACGGTCATGGATATTGGCGATACACTGAGCGCCATTACCTTCTTTGCAAGTGGCAGGTGTCTTATATAGCCAATTAGCGAATCCGCTCTGGTCATTAGGATACGTTGTTGCAGGGACAGTATTGAACCGGAATTTGCCATTATTCTTGTCCCAAACATCATTAGAATCCCGATAAGTACCCATATCATATGCGAGTTCTATCTCGGCCTTGGTAACTGGATTGGCAATGGATGGGCTAGCGGGTGGCCGCTGCCGGCTATCAAAGGGCAGAGGGTTCATGAATGGGTTATCGTCAGTTGGCTTAGCATAATACGTGTTATCAAGGTAGTTGGCGAATTTTTCGGCCAGTTTAGGGTCCAGGATTCCAGGTGCCTGTGCAGGTATAGCACCAGATTTTCCGATACCGTTTGCAGTAGCTGACATCTGGGATTGCTTAACCGCGGCTAGATACTCTTGCTTACGGAATAGGTATAAAACATAGGTTAGCAACATAACACATACCGGAATATACAGGTATAGATAGTTGAGATTGATAACGGAGCCTAGAAGGCCAATAAACCATGCCAGACGGACCATGGCGTTAACCTTCTGGGGATATGTCATGGTGCTATTTGGGATAACTTGCGCGGCTAGGTCCAGGTCATAGATTAGCCGGAGGTCTTCAAACCAGTATTTTCCATTACTCGTATTCATGTTTATATTATTTGTTATATAGATGAGTTCTTTTATTACCTACATATACTTTTTTTAGCTTATTTCTTACCGCTTCCTGTCCACCAAGCCCCAGCCCCTTTATATAATGCGCTGGCAGCACTAGCAGCGGATTTAGCAGCAGCACTAGCAGCCGAGGTAGCCTTATATGTTATAGTATTCTGTGCATTCTTTGCCCTTTGGTTACGTCTTTCCACTCTTTTTGCAAGTACTGTTGTCTTATTATTAAAGTCACCTACAACCTCAAATCCCATGTTGTTATTAGGTCCAGTTGTGTTCATTGGTGCAGCTGTTACAGAATTAACTGGCTTAAATGCACCAAATGTGGTTGCTTTGCGTGATGCAGCTTTTGGAGGAGAGGCACGCCCTGCTTTCCCTTCAAATCCAGCCCTACCACCGCTATTTTTTCTAGAATGTCTAGTCGTTGGTTTAGGTGCTGTGTTAGCTGGCGGTTCAGGGGATTCGGCACGTTCCCAGCCAGGGGATGATGGACGTTTTCCGCTAGCAGCTGCAGCTGGCGTTATTTGGGCGGAAGATATACTGCTTGGAGACGGAGGTGAATTAGCACGTTCCCAACCTGGTGAGGACGCACGCTGCTTACCTTTTGCCTTTTTAGAGATTGGGCTATTAGCACGAGTCTTGTTGTTTTTCTTTTTGCTACCACTTGAGGCAAACTGACTATTATACATACCTAGATTGTTATTAAGAGATTCGCTAGCAACAGAAGGGAACATGAACATATCTTCGGCAGCATCTAGTTCATCATGATGCTTGGCGATTGCCTGCATGGCTTTTTTCCCTGCTGCACCAGCCGATTTAGAAGAGGTGCCAACAAACTGCATGTTATAATCTATAACTCCTTCCGGTAAAGATAACTGTCTGGATAATGATTCTGGAGTTGGCGTTTTTTCATGTTTGGTATCATAACTAACAGGGAGATCATATAAACGTCCTTTTTGTGCAAAATATTGACTACGGTCTAAACCTTCTTTGCCAACAATAACTTTTGTTTCATATTCACCATTTGATTTGATACGTATAACCATACATTGGGGGCGACGTGCCCTAAAATACTTGTATCCTAATGTCGCATCCATACTATACGATGCTTCCATGTCAAATGCACGGGACATGGCACAGTCTATACGCCATACTTTACCACCAACTTTCGGAGATAAGTTTTTAGTACATGTATATGTGATACCATGGGAATCAAATTTATTATTAGACACATTAACACCAGGAGACTTGTAAATTAAACGGTCGGAGTCATTTATATAAGGGTCACTTTCAGTAAATGAATACACTTTGTCATAATTTTTGTCATATTTTACTTGATATTGTGGACAGTGTGCAACTACGATATGTACATTATTATCATCAGGGTCCAATATTTCCTTTAGTGATTTCAATGCATCATTAACATCATCGCAAATATGGTCAACGTCCGGATTGGATGCACTGCCACACATGCCAAGCTTTCTAAGCCATAATGGTGATTTGCGGTCCTCGACACTATCATCTGACCTCATAAATGTATAGCATGCGTCACCGGCAATTGCATCCATCTTTTTAACATCTTCTGTATAGTTATAAATACTTGAGCAAATGTGTCGATTTAGTTTGACTAACATAGCTTGACCAGGAGGTGCACC
>JACCDO010360516.1_pt1 | contig 11663 bp, 5 predicted proteins | sample 7446101 | NCBI WGS metagenome assembly JACCDO01 (sample SAMN15323440, study PRJNA562643) | freshwater metagenome | isolation source: river surface water | place: USA:Blue River Watershed | collected 2017-08-16
CCTGCAGGTTTAGGAACTTCTTTTGTTGCCTCAGAAGATGCAAACAACCAGTTGCGCGTAAAAGGGAGCGATGTGTTGCGTAAGACGGTCGTACCGCTTCCAGTGGGTTTCTTCAACGCCATTATCGCCAAGCACATCGCTAAACAGGATGTCGATTATTTGCCCATGGTGCCCAACCTCCCACAAGCGCGCACAGTGGGTCGCGTTAAGCCCCGCTCCTCAGCGGTGGATTGGTTGGCGATCAGCTTTGACCCTTGGAGCGCAGGCAAGCCGCCATTAAACAGCGAGTTTGTACCATCCTTAGCTGCCAAAGCTGAAAACCTATTTGGAAAAGATGCTGCGACTTCGCAAGACGAGATGGACAAGCTTCGCAACACCACATCTGATGCATTCATGTCCGTGGACGACAAGGAAGGCCAAGCCGAGCAGCGCGCAGCCGTCACCAAGGACCAAGTGCTCGCCGCAGATTTCGAAAAAGTGTGTTCTCTCTGCCGTCATGCGAAATTCAGCGAAGTCGAGACATTGGTCAACCAGCCCGATTGGAATGTGCCTATCGACTATCAAAACGAGATGGGCAACACGCTGCTTCACATTGTGGCGCAGAATGGCAACAAGCGTTTGATCAAGCTGTGCATGCGTCGCGGGGCCAATCTCAACCAACAGAACCTCACAGGTCAAACCGCATTGCATTTCGCATTCGGATATGGCTATACGGAGGCGGGCGAATACCTCGTCAAGAAAGGCGCGGATGACTCGATCAAGAACAAGGACGGCTTGACGTGCTACGAAGGCTTGGGTGGCCATGAGTTGAATTTATTGTAAACAGAATAGAATGGCAGAGACCTTGTGATTATCCATGGTCGTGATATGAACATTTGCATGTATAGTAAACTCTGTATGTATTTGTGATAGTTATAAAAAAAGACGCCACCCCTCTTAAAAACGCACATTATGTAAATGGCATGTCGCCGAATTCACACTTTCACGCATGCTACGGAGGAAGCTCTCGCCATCAAGTGAGCACACATATGCGGTACTTTGTATGTATTCTGTGGAGGCAACCATTGTATTATTGTGCGAAATGCCTTTATAAATTGCCAGGGGCATGAAGAACATGAAGTCTTCTGCACCAGCATAAACATCGTTTCTACTCAAAGTGTTAAAAACTTAACAACTAGTCCCATGAAATGCTGCGAAAGAAGAACAATGAAAGGTCTTTGATTCAAGAGTTCTGAACTTGATAGGTGTTATTTACATGGAAATTATGCTAAAACAAAGTACGAAAACTGTTGAATGGATGGTTCCTATGCAATTTATACAGAGCACGAATAATGTCCCACGCTGGGGACCCGACTAGTGAATCAGCGGTGCACCTAGAGGGCTGGAGTCCTCTTCTTCGTCTTCATCATTTGTGTCGCAGCGTAACTGAGGTTTGGTTGAAATGTAGCGCGCCAGGCCGAAGAAGATGACGACCCACGTGAGCCATAGTCCGATGATCAACATGGTCAGGCGTAGGCCGTGATTATCTTGACGACACTGCTCACTGGCCGCAGGGACGCCGACGCAGTCTGGAGCCAAGTCGTCCTTGAGCAATCCCGCGAGTACTGGCGAGGGCACGTCACCCAGTGCGTGCAGCATGACGCTCATCATGGCCATGGCAAAGGCGCGGTTGCCTGACTTAACCGAGTTCATCGCTGCGATAGAAATAGCAGGCGTGGTGCTGAACATCAAAGCGCAACCCAAACCGATCGCGATCATGTACAGGGCTTTGTTATAAATCAAATAGACCGACCACATCAGAAGTGCACCGAAGAAGTTAGCGATAACCATAATTGTGCATGCAGTGGTAATCTGCTTGTTCTTGATCTCTCTCGCTTCGTGACGCTTTCTCTTTGCCAGTCCATCAACCGATAACTCCATGGAATTGCGCTCGGTCTGGTGCCTGGCCTGGTCCTTGGCCATGCGCTTGTCCAGAAGAAATCCGCCTGCTAGAGTGCCCACAATGCCGGCGATACTGATCAAGACGCCGAACAAGGTAGACGCTTGTGTCTCTGTCTCATAAAAACCAATCCCCATTAAAAAAGCTGACCCAAATGTAGACACGCCAATGAGTGAGCCGGTCTGTGCCGCGTATCCTAGCACGATACATATGTAAACAGGCCGTGAATAAATGGCTACTAGCTCCTGCCAAATAGAAGGTCGTGTGTGCTTAGAAGCATCTGCAGCCAGCAGCTCATTGCTCGCGACGATATGTCCGTCTTCGCTGCCTTTGCGCGACTTGTTGTTCACGCTATCGATGTCGTCTCGGTCGTAAGCCATCAAGGCCTCCGCGTCCTCACCCGCCAACCCTCCCTCTTGTTTCTTAGGCGCGTTGAGAGACGGATACCGAGGACTTACGGCAAATAAGTACAACACAAAAGGTGCCATCATAAAACACTCAAAAATAAAGGCCCACTTCACTCCGACTTTTTCAGAAACTACAGCGGAGTATACATATCCTACAGCTGTACCCACCGGTATTGACGTATAAAACAAAGAGAGCCACATACCCGTGGTGCCGGCTGGCATAGTAGATTGAATCCAAGGTGGGACGCTACATTGAAAAGACGCTTCTCCGCATCCACTAATCATGCGTGCGATCAGCAAAAACGCGTAACTATTGAATTGGAATGCTAGACCTGAAAACAAAACAGCCACACACCATACACTCAAACCAATGCCACATAGATAAAATGGTGGGTAGTAATGCACTGCATGCCCACAGACTATGGACGCTAGTGAAAAGCCGACAATGAATGCGCTTTGTAATAATCCCAAGTAAACATCCGGTGTGTTCGTGTTTACATTTTTTTGTATAAATTGGTCGAATTCGTTGGTACTTCCAGGCACGATACCGCGATCGCAGTAATTTAATAAATTAACCACCGTGAGAATGCAACAAATAACTTTTGGTTGGAATATCATATCCCAAAAACTTCGCGGTGCGTATACATCAGCGACCCGAATTCCGTCCTTCACTACGGTAACATCCATAGTATAAATAGCTTTATTTAAAAACTAAATTATTTTTCAGTCTATCCTATGGAAGATACGCAGCAACGATTTTCCGAAAACCTCATTTGGGATTTTCCGGCGGTGAACTACCGTCCGTCCGGTCCTTCGCCAGAGCCGATTTCGTCAACTTTATTGATTGCTCTTCTCTGCGACGGTAGACTCTAAAAATAATAAATCGCATTAATTGGGTGTTTATTGCTTATTAGTGCTTTTTCTAAAATGTCTACGTCCGCAAATATGAACCTCATTTACATGGGTGTTTGTGACTCATATTACAACACTACCTTCCCTTGCAATATGACTGCTGGCTCAATTGTCAGCTTGTCAATTGTCGGATCTGTATTATGCATTGGTCTATGTGAGTATCTTAAGAGACATCTCGCAACTTTTGATCGTGGTAACGAGAAAATGGTCATGCTTAGTGACACCATTTCTCGAGGCGCACGCGCTTTTTTATCAACTGAATACAAATATTTGGCTGGTTTCATTTTTGTAGTGGCGTGTGTTCTGCTTGGTTTATTCACAGCTCGTGCCAAGGTTGATAAGAATGACGGTATTCGTGTTGCATTCTGCTTTATCTTCGGAGCGAGCTTATCAGCAACTGCTGGGTGGCTCGGTATGCAAGTCGCAACCGATGCTAACTGCAAGACTGCGCAAGCTGCTGCTTCCGAAACAGATGCACTTAATAAGGCGTTAAAAGTCGCTTTTGCTGGTGGGTCCGTGATGGGTTTTACTACTGTGGGCTTAGGTTTGTTTGGTCTGTCTATTTCTTTCCTTTTCATGACTTTAGGTCGTCCCGATCTGGCTACTCACTACCAGATTTATGGCTGGACTTGTGAGAACCTTGCTGGCTTTGGTTTTGGTGCTTCGTCCATTGCTCTATTTGCTCGTGTTGCTGGTGGTATCTACACAAAGGCTGCTGATGTGGGTGCTGACTTGGTGGGCAAAGTGGAGGCTGGTATCCCTGAGGACGATCCACGCAACCCCGGTGTAATTGCTGACAACGTAGGTGACAACGTAGGTGATGTTGCTGGCATGGGTGCTGATCTGTTCGAATCCTACGTTGGAGCTATCATTGCTGCCATCACTCTGGCCAATGGTGACACCGCACTTGTTGCGCTCCCTTTCTGGATTTCTGGTGTGGGTGTGATTGCTTGCTTCATTGGATACTGGTTCGTTTCTACCAAGGATAATGCAACTCAGAAGGATCTTCTGCATGCTTTGCACAAGGCCATCTATGCCTCTGGTCTTTTGGTAGTAGTGGGCTCAATTCTGGTGTGCTACACTATGTTCAATGCGGACCGCCCCCAGCATGGATGGAGATACTTTGGTTGCATCATGATCGGCTTGATCTGTGGTGTGTTGATTGGTGAGCTGACTGAATATGCGACTTCTTACGAGTTCTTCCCTGTGAAGTCCATTGCCAAGGCTGGCACCACTGGCCCTGCCACCGTCATCATTCAGGGTTTGGGCGTGGGCATGATTTCCTGTGTGGGACCTATTTTCTGCTTGGTATCCTCCATCCTTGGATGCAATGCACTTGCAGGTCAGTATGGTATTGCTATTGCTGCCGTCGGTATGCTTTCTACCCTCTGTGTTACTCTCGCTACAGATGCATACGGACCTGTCGCTGATAACGCAGGTGGCATTGCCGAGATGTCCGAGTTGCCTCCCTCCGTCAGAGTCATCACCGATGATTTGGATGCCCTCGGAAATACCACTGCTGCAACTGGAAAAGGTTTCGCCATCGGATCCGCTGTTATGACTGCTATCGCTCTCGTGGCCGCTTTCATGCAAGCTGCTGCCATCACGGACTTGAACATTGGAGACCCCATTGTTTTCTCTGGCGTGCTCTTTGGTGCTATGTTACCATTCTTGTTCGCTGCTTTGACTATGCTTTCCGTGCGTAAGGCTGCTGGTGCTATTATTGAGGAAGTCCGCAGACAGTTCGCCGAGATCGATGGACTTTTGGAAGGCAGACCTGGTGTGCATCCCGATTCCGATAAGTGCGTTGCTATCTGCACAGCTGCAGCTGTGGAGGAAATGGTATTGCCTGGTTGCTATGCTATCGCTTCCCCACTTTTCATTGGCTTCTTGGTAGGTCCTCAGTGCCTCGCTGGTCTCCTCTGCGGTGCCATCGCTTCTGGCGCTATGCTTGCCATTATGATGGCCACGGCTGGCGGTGCGTGGGATAACTCGAAGAAGTACATCGAAATCGCCAAGGCTTATGGTGGCAAGGGCACCGATGTGCACAAGGCTTGCGTTGTCGGTGACACTGTTGGTGATCCTTTCAAGGATACTTCTGGTCCTTCCCTCAACATTCTGATCAAGCTCATGTCCATCATTTCCCTAGTGTGTGCGACTTTGATCCAGGGCAACCAGCCTTGGGACAACTATTATTATGGGTTTATCCCTCTTGGTATTGCGCTTGCTGTAACGTTCTACAAGTGGTACACCTATCAGGACATTGTGTACAAGGACTCCTACAAGAAAGCCACCAAGGATGTGGAGCTCGCTGCGCCCAGCACCATGCCTCCTCCCCCTGCCCACAATCAAATGTAAGTTTGGTGATAGGGCTTCTTCTCAATATCAATGAAGTGCTCACAGCTCCCCTCCCCAAAAAAATTATTTGTGGTCACTAGTAGTCCAAGTGGAGTATATTTATTTGGAGCACTAATTATAAATAAAAATCAATGAAAAATCTTTTCTCTTTCCGAAAGAGTTAAGCGTAATCACCTCACAACATACTTTAATTACACAAAACACATACACTTCCAGTTCTTGTACAATAAATGGGCAATTATCAAATACAGTAGAGTTTCACATAAACTTTTACCATTTTTTACCGAGTACAGCCAACCAAGTCTTAGGCAAATAAAGATTCAAAAATGGTGGAAATCAAGAAAATGTTAGAAAAACTCTCATCAGAGCACAAAATGTCACTTAATATGGATTGGGATTTTAGTAAAACTTTAAAAGCACTTCGGAATAATATAGCAAACTTTTAATAGACCATATTCATACACTTGCGTTTTGCGGAACGCAGCAATCTGATGATCTTCAAACAAGTCGCATTTTCTGTCGCAGCACTGGTATAGCATGGTGTTGACTACTAAACCAAAGTGGCTTAGAACGCACCGCCGTTTTATACTGCAATTAGTAAAATTTAAGTTGTGACCACTCAGTACTTACTTATGTCACTCCCTTCATCCAAAAAATGTTCTGTATTTTTTTTGCGCACGTGATGCACAAGTGTATCTACTGAGCATTTGGCATGAAGTATGCAAATTCTTGCGAGGAGCTCGGTGTTTGCACTTTCCGTTATATTTTTTTAAACTAAGCGGCGAAGCGCTTGCAGTGGATGGGTTTGTCGAAATGCCGCTGAAAGTCTGCTCTGTGAAGGCTTTGGTGCAGAAAGAGAGGGATATACATCAGTGCCTTTTCGCGGAGTTCTAGAAGCACAACCACACACCCATCCACTTTGATGGAATATCTGCTTATGGTGTAAGCTCCAAGCGAGTCCGGCCCCACAGATCCCAGTGGACCGTGGTGCGATCATATTTAGATATCGCTTGTTACTTGTACTTCCTCTTCTGTTTGTAAGTAAGGATAAAGGCTGATCATCTTTAGCATCTTATATATACATCTTGACTAACGTATATTTATACTAACTACAAGAGTTGATGGTTCCCATGACGATGGTTCCCATCGTCCCGATAAATATGCGCTTTAGTATTAATTACTACGGCAAGTATTTATGCGCAACATACAGCTCGTGATCATATACAGTAGCTAGTTAGAGAGACCATAAACTGCAAGTTCACATACCTACATTCACAGAATTAGTTGAGGATTTTGTTCCCTTCTTAGTTCTGGTATGTAAAGTATTAATTACTAAGGATTATTTATACCTTTGGTTTCGCTTTATCAAAAAGTCAATATTATGGATCTTATCGCGGAGATTCGATTTTTAAATTTTTTGAATTAGATTAATATCTCTACATTCCCAAGAACAACGAAGCATACACACAAAAGCTTAACGACAATTGATAATTTGATAGTTGAACACAAAGCGAAGTGTAATTCAGTGATCGATGCGTATATTGCAGTGCAGTACTTAGTGCCATGGCCCCTTGATGGTGTCACGATCACACCGTATGCACGCCCTTTCAAGTTAGTTATATGAAATTGGATAATGACGCTTCAATTTGCCTGCTTCCCGACCAGTACTGTTACAGCGCTGGCCATGCCAGCCAACACCCTCTTCGTGTTGGCCGCAGGTCTTATTGGTTTACTGCATGTATGGCGGCAAGTCATTCACGCCGTACTGTGCGTCGCGAGCACTGGCTACGCTCTTATGATAAGCATTGTCAGCCTGTTGCGCCTGCAATTGCTCTCTGTATTTAGCCTGCTGTTGGCGTTTGACATCCATAGCGATATTTTTCATGCTAGCGCTCATATCGCGAGACATACCACCACCGATTTGGTATCCTGTGGCGCCAGTGTGTTCGATGCGTTTGACACTTCGGTCAGTTTGCATGATGTCGTAGCCGCGGCGGGCACTGTTAGGCGCTGAAATGCGACCTGACGCCGCCATGTCTGCGTTGAGCTGATCCATGTAAGCTCGCTGTTTGGCTTTTTTGTCACTTTTTTCTACCTCCGCTGTACTTCCGATTTCCAGAATGCCGTCGTCATTGCCGTTGATAGGCATGCCCACTAGCAACTCTTGTTGGTTGCGGAAACGAGGGGTGTTGTTGGAGTCCGTGGCTTTGGCCAGGCTAGTGATGATGTCGTACCTATTGGCTCCAAGCTCCGCGCGCTTTTTGCTTGCCAACTCAGCCATGTCTGCACGGGGAGGTCGGTAGTTGCTTGGCGTGCCCAGCTGGCTCATCGAGCTGCGGCCCAAGGGATGATCATCAGAATCAGCATCTTTGCGACTGAAATCGTATGCACTTTTCTTTCGGGCATCAGGTAGATTGTCCGCGACATTATTTATTCTATCGAAGTCCAACTGTGCTTTATAGGATAATTGATTTTGCTTACGAGAATTGGAAGTATTTTCATTAGTGCCGATCTGTAATCCTCCTTCAGAAAAATCAGAAGGCATGTCGCGGTTGAAGAAAGTTCTCTTTTCTTTTTTTAAATCGGATAGATCCACTTTGCTAGAAGCACCAAACATCCACTTTCCGTCAGCCATTTGTAAACTCTGAACGAAAGCAAGGTGAAGGAATAAGTTAAACTGAGATCATAACATATATAATGATTAGTGATGAATTGCAATCTCATTCAGTTGGTAAGTATTAATTGATATAGTCGATCGAGATATAATAGAGTAGCTTTCGGCGCACGTGATTCAAGAATCAGACTGTTCAAATATCTCAAATTATGAGGCAAACTGAACTTCTAAATCTTTAAAGCCATAAGAGTCGTGTTATATCATCATATAAGAGTACATTCTGTAGTACTTACGATACCTTCAAGATCAAAAGACTGCTACGCGATGCTTACAAAAAGCAAGAAAGCAAACGAGAAAAGATACTACGACGGTCTACGATCCCAGATCCCCCCCAAAATCCAGCCTGACCAAAAATCCGGCTTTTGGTCACAATGAAAAAGTCTTGTGTCGCTTTTGTACAGCAAGATATTAAAATAAAACTATTCAATTCTTGCTTATACCTGCTTTTTACGTCTATTTTCATTTCTTTTTCTTTAAATATTTTTTATTTTGTTGAGATAACAGGGCTTACGCTGCCAAATCCACAATTCGTTCGAGGGTGGATCGCACTGGCATAATGGCATGAACATGATAAAAAAGGCAACTCCTTTGCTTTTTAAAGTATGCAGTAAAGAGAAAATATCGGCAAGAAGGTGTGCAATATGCATTAAGTATGTCAAAATGCGGACACAATTTACAACTTCGCAACACGCTTTGCTAATGTTGGTGTTGCTGAGGTTTTCTGGGTAGTTACGAAATACGCATACGGCAATACTATTTTCTTATATGTTATGTTGATATGGTTTGCTATTCTTGCTTGGATACTATAGTTCTGATGCCTTGCGTTTCCTGCTCGCATTCGTGAGCATTCCGGACGCTTGAAGTTCGCGCTCATGTCGCTTTTTCGCATTAGCCAGCGCCTTCTGTTCGCGTTGAGCTTTTTTTGCATCTTTGCAAGCCATTATCTCCTCTTGAGATGGTTTGGCTGCGCCTTCTAGTGTCGATGTAGATCCCGCTTTCGACTTCGCGTGATTTCGTGGCACATTGCTTTGCTCGTGCACATTGAAGTTCATGCTGCGTACTTTCGCTCCTTTTTTGCGAAGGTAAGCAGCATGAACTTCAATGTGCAGGAGCAAGGCAATGCGCCACGAATTCACGCGAAGATCGATCGGTTCTTTCGCCTGGTAAGCTGGATCGGGCTGCAGTAGGCCCATGCCTTGTGCAGCAGCACGCAGTGCTCGCTCGCTCATTGTGCCGAATTGTCGCAACTCCGCGACAAGAGATGGTAAGTGTCCCTGCAATGCATCCATGTTTGCATGCTTCACTTTGAAATTGTTCATGATGCGTGCAAAATCTGGCTCACCCTCGGTGATGATGCCTACCTGCTTGAATGCTCGCACTGCGTGGCTGACCCGACTTGCTTCCGCATAACCATAACTTGCCCGCAACACAACACTGATCCACTTGTGTTTGTGCTCTTTCTTGATCTTTGTCTCTGTGTAAAACTCCTCTAACCTTGTTTCCATATTCTTTTGTACGTGTTTCGCAATTTTCGCATAAGTCCCAGCCTCCGGCGAGAGGGCGAATCGGTGCGCGGCACTGAAGACTTTCGATACGTCAAGCTCCTGCGTCACGGCAGTGGAGTTCGGAGGACGCTTCACGATAATGATCTTTGCGTTGATCAGCATCTGTCGCGTAGCGTCTTGCAGACTGCTCGTGCATTGCGCGACTTCACCGTCAAAGAGCAGCAGAGCAGGGCTCTCGTGATCGTCCGTTGCGATGCGTATTCTGTGGAAATACGGGATCACTACATCCCGGAAGTACCAGTTGTAAAACGCTGCAGATCCGGTGCGCGTTTTCGTGATGTGTATGTAGCCTACATCGTCGGGGCGGCTGCCGAGTCCAGGCACTTGGTAAGTAAATTCCTGCTCGTTTTGCATCGACTTGTTTGCTAATGTGAATACGTGGGGACCATAAAAACCCCCGTATGACATTATTGCGTGCATTTTTGCAAAGACGCCTGTGTCATTGCCACTGCCCATGGTTGCTCTTGTATTTAATGGTTTTCCTAACCTATTAAATTCTTTTTTCTTCGTTTTCGGGATCGCGACCTTGATCTTTTTGGGGCCGCTGATCGTCTCGTACTCGAACGAGGTCGCATCCAAGTTGGCTACCAGAGCCTTATTGGGTATACATTCTTGTACCCAAGCAGCTAGTGCACACATCGTCACCGCATTTAGTGGGTCATGCTCTGCCATGAACCTTTTCTGGTTCTTGATTTGCGCAGACGCCGTCAAAATGCCTTGTTGTTTGAGCATTTTAGACATGTATCGAGCAGATATAACCTGAGTAAGTTTAGGTTTACTTTTTTTCTGTAAACTTTTAAGTAAAGTTAAAATCTCTGGCTCTCTCTCGTCATTTGACAGTACCTTCACAGCTTCGTCGTTTTCGGCTCTCTTATTGAGTTCTTCAACAAGATTAGCTCGAACAGAACTTCCAACGAGAAGTGGTCTACCCCGACCCCTTGGGGTTATGTCTTCATGTGTTTCGACATAATTCACCCCCTTTTTGGCTGTGGAGAGTGAAATACTCCACTTTTCCGACACCGCGCGAGCCGACATCTTCTGAGTGCGAATGGCTATGAAGATTTTACTTTTATCGAGGTGCAATTTGATTTTTTTGAAGCCCATCTTTCAAAACAAAGTTTAAAAAAACGAAATTGATTTATATTTTATAATGGTTACAAACCACTACTTAAAAAAGACTTAATTTGAACTTAGATTTTCGATCTTCAAAGAACTCCGAAAATCCGGATTTTCCAAAGATTCGCCAAAGCTTTGGGGTGGTTCCTCAAACCATATTACTTTAAATTCAACTGAATGTCAATAAAGGACCTTTAATTTATGTATAAACAATGTACTTAGAGTTTGTATCCTGCGCATCATGAACGTAATTCAGCGCAGCAATTTTTCGCCATAATGACACATTTCTGGTTAGAACTTCACTAAACCCGAACCAAATCTCTTGAAAGATACCTTTTTGGAAAGATAATTCAATAATATGTATGAAAAACTTAACAATTTCTCAGATTTTCTTTCCCCCTCTGAGAGATTTCACTTTTTCATTTTGGCCAAAAGCTCCATTTTTGGTCAAGCTCCCTTTTTGGGCGGACCTGGGTCCCAGCCCCCACACGCAAGAAAATGATTTTTGATGAAGCAGTCAAAAGAAGGCTGCTTTGAGAGGAATCAGAATTTGCGTACTTGTTCACTGAGAGCGCGTTTAGGACTATTGCTAAAACCAAGCATATTACGTGTAGTTGAAAATCCATAATTTGGCTTCGGGGAGATTATAAACGAGATCCGATCACTGAATAATCGCGATTTCTATTAAGTTA
>JACCDO012154320.1_pt1 | contig 11663 bp, 9 predicted proteins | sample 7446101 | NCBI WGS metagenome assembly JACCDO01 (sample SAMN15323440, study PRJNA562643) | freshwater metagenome | isolation source: river surface water | place: USA:Blue River Watershed | collected 2017-08-16
CCTACTTGGTAATTTCTCCCTTGAACTGAAGTCCCCATGCACTTTTGGCAAACACCTTTGTCAAGCTCGCAAGTCATAGGAGATCTACCTAGAACATACCCACCCTTAGACGCGTAGCTAGCTGCTTTACTAGAGTCTATTAGTTTACCGGTCTTGGCTTCATACCTACCTTCTAGGCTAGGATCATCGGCTTTTATACGTATTCCGTTATCAGTTCCGCAGTCAGTGTCAGATATAACAGCTGGAGACATAACTGTAGACAAAATTTTCTGCATTTCACCTGGCTCAGCAGTACCTAGTTGCCCTTAATAACCTGAGCCCTACTTTCGTCGCCTGCTATCCAGGCTTCCATAGGGCTAAGACCCTCTGCGTAGCTTCTCTTTATTAAGAAAGGTACTGGGTTACCCTTAAAGTCACCCACAACTACAGGAGTAGCAACACTCTTCATTAGCTGAGTCATGTTACCTCTACTGCCTGCTCTGGCCTGCATAGCCATATCGCCAGGATGCTGCTTCGTTATATCTAGAATCTTACCCTGAGCAGCTATCAAAGCATCTATAGCTTTTGCTGATCCGAATTTTTCTTTTCTTAGAACTTTGTCAGCTTCGTTTATTATTGCATCACGCTTAGCGTATTCTGGCTCTATATCGTCTAGCCCAACAGTGATGCCTTCGTATGTCGCAAACTCGTCCCCAACTTTTTTAAGTCTAGGAGCTACCTTACTATACTTGTCAGGGTCGTTTTTAGCTAGCCTAACCATGTTAGACTTAACAGACTTAGTAGTAACTTGACCCGAGTTTATCCTATAGTCTTTAGGCAATGTTGAATTAACAAGCAGCTCCGAGAATTTACCTTTTATCATTTTTACTCTCCGTTAGATACATATTGTCCTGGGGCAAGTTTCTCCTCATAGGATAAATACTCTTCAGGAGAAACCTCAAAGCTCTGATCTTTCTCTTTCTTTAAGTAATCCCTGAGAGTATTTAAGTCAACTGGGTCTGCTTTAAATCCCTCCATGCTAGGTGGAGAGTACCCAGGAGACTTCTTTTTTAAAAGATACAAAGCAGCCGGTAATGCAGCAGACAAAGCCCCTAAAGCTTTTAGACCTTTGTTTTCGGTAGCCAAAGAATAAGTAAGCCCTGCTATACTAGAAGCGCTTAATCCTGCTAATCCGCCCCTTAGTGCATTAGATAGCACATGGCTGGTTATTCCAGGAGTGTAAAAATACCTGTTAGGGTTCTTACGGGTATCTAAAGTTTCTGATAAGGCCCTTAGGCCGCCGTATAAGGCTGTAGCTGCGGTTAAACCACCGCCTAAATCGTAAAGTAGCTGACTGCTAGTCTTTACTCCAGCTATGGCTGATGCTAACTTTTCTGTAGATTTTGCACTCATCTCGAAGGAACTCCCATGTTTGATGGTAGTGTTATTTCCCTGCTGTGACCCCAAGTGTCTCCACTCTTGTACTGATCATCGCCAATCATTTCATCGCCTGGTTTTATCTTTTGTGGTTTAACAGAGTTGCTTGTATCTGCCATACTTCGCAGGGCTTCGGTTATTCCAGCAGCGTTATTTATTTGAGCCAGCTTACACCCGAGATTATATGCTCGAACCAATGTTTCTCTGCTAATCATTTGTATCCTCACTTGAATCTTCGTCTATCTGTACGATGTCAGATGCTTTTATTTGACCACGCCTATACGCAGACTTAGCTTCTCGTATATTCTTAAATTTAGTTGGCTTTGACAAACTACCAGTTGTAGGCATAGCTTCAGTAGCTTTATAGATTCCAGCTATAGCTTCCATTTTTGGGTAAGCTAAAAGCTGCTCTCTTGTTCTATCACCGAACAAATTATTTGATAACATCATTTTCTTGGCATCTTTTATACCGGCATCTGTTGCTGGAAGATGAACTTGTAGGGCATCCCCATCGTAGTCTAGGTTCATCCCGTCTTCTAGGAAAGGGTTGACCTTTATTGTCTTTCCATCAACTGGTACTGGGTTAGCCGCAATTATGTTAAACCTATGTAGGGTTGGAGCTCTGTTTATATACACTGGTCTTTGCTTAGACTCGAACATAAGTTCTTCCCTAGCCTGTGGAGATCTTTTCTCAAGTAGCTCTTTAGCCTGAACAGCTTGATATCCTCGCTTTACGAGGTTCTTCATAACAAAGGGGCTATACATTCCCCACATCATTTCCTCAGGAAGGCCTATCTCATCCATGCCTAAATTTGGGTCGGGGGCTGCAGTACCTCTACCAGTTAAATCAAGCCTTTTAGCCAACACCTTGCCATTGTAAAATCCTGTTTTAGTTCCAGTTATAGTATTAACTATTCCCTTTACTTCGCTTTGAACTAGCTTTGGAGATACTGGAGGATTAACTCCTATAACTGCCCCGGCTGATTGCTGCAAGTGAGACCGCATTTCTTTTATATCTTCGTCAGGTAAGTCAAGGTCCTTTGCTTCTTGAAGCTTTTCTTTAGCCAGAAGTAAATCTTTATACATATGGTTAACATCGCTAACTAATAAATCACCCCCAGGCCCTGGAACTATTGGCCTAAAAGTTGGAGGAATAACAGGGAACTTCTTTATGGCATACGCATCCCCAGGTTTCATTTTATTTTCTTTCAGGGCGTTTATAGCCTTTACCTTTTTATAAGCGTTATCCTTCTCAGCTCCCTTTAGCCTCTTTAAGTCTGCCTTAGCTTTAGACAGCTCTGAATCCAGGTCTAGATCATTTAGCTTCTTGCGTATAGAATCGCCACCTTCTTCTATAACCATAGAGTTTAGTTTAGTCTCAGTAACTCCAAGCAGTCTTCTTGCTGCGTCAGAGAATAAAGGATTTATTACGCTTTCAGGTAACTCTATATGCGAGTACTTCATGCCGCTAGATCCGCCTGTTTTGCTAAGATCGAATAAGCCATCTCTCTCAGGCATTAAATTTTTAGATAGCAACATCTTGCCGTTTTTAATTTCACCAGATGACATAGCCTCAACGTCTTTATCAGTTAAGGGAGTTAGTGTCATGTCATTGCCGGATCTATCCATTCTAAGTCCAGCGCCAGACAGCATTGTTTTAAACTTGTCAAAAGCAAAGCTAGTCTCTGGCGGTGGTATAGGTCTATTAAGTTGGACAGCTCTCCAGTACTCAGAATTCTTAGTACCTCTGATTACTGCGTTTTCCTTTAATATATCTCTAGCATCATGCGCAAGTAACGCATTTATTTCCATCATACCTGTACCCTTAGCCCCATCGTCTCCACCTTTACTGGGAGACTTATTTATATCATACCCAGCATCTATACCTCTAGCTGAGAAGTTAGTGTCTGTTGTTTTAAAGAGCCTGTACGTATACTGAGGGCCGACCATTATGTTCTTGATTGTCTTACCTGTTACTGGATCGTATACATCTTCTTTATCAGATATGCCGGCTTTCTTTAGTTCTTCTCTGGCGTACTTAACATTGTTAACTTTGTTAAAGCTTGGTATTTTGTATTCCTTACCTCTTTTTTTAGCAGCTTTTGCTAGTGCGGTTTCTATGACTTGCCCTGGGTTAATCCTTGATACAACGCTCAAACTAGACCAAAGCATGTCTATAGGCTTACCAGTAGAGTCTTGAATCATTGATTCATCGTCTACTATCTTGCCAACAACTCCTTTACCGCCGTATCTATTAGAAACCTTATCGCCTATCTTAACTGGCTCTTCAGACTTAACTATAACTGTTACTTTGTTTCCGTGCCTTTGCACATCAACAACCTCGCCTTTCTCTTCCCCATTCCAAGTCTCTGATTTATCGTCATACTCACTTCTTAGGGACTTGTGGATTCTGCCTAGAATTTGATTCTCTACACTAGGGGATTTTTTCTGCAAAACAGTAGCTATTGGGTCTCCACTAGTTAGCACAGTGCCTACCTTTACAACTCCGTCTGATAACTTCGCATACTGGTCTTTATTAAACTGCCTAGGGAAGTTAGCAGAATGTTTTTTTTCGTCTAGCCTGCTATCCTTGTCTAATTCAATAAGATACTTAGACATCTTAACAGATCTCATTTTATCAGCAGCAGACTTAGACATAACAACAGCGTCATTCGAGTTTATTCCGTGGTATGCCATATAGGCTATATTTAAATTTTTGCCCAAAGCAAGCTGACCATTCTTTGTGTAGTTAGACTCAGCTATTGTGTCGCCTTCAGTTACTTCATCGCCTACTTGGACTTTAGGTGCATGGCTAAAAAATGTTTTTGACGCCATAGGTACGTGGTCAGCTAATGGCGTACTAACTAAGTTTCCAGATTTGTCCTTTATGGTCACTTTATTTTTTGTAACAGATACTACCTTACCAGACGCTGACGCCTGAACATTAACAAGTCTGGCCATAGCATCTTCCATACTGTGCTTATTTTCTTCCTCAACGGCAGATGCTTGCACTAAAGGAGCTTCCCTCTCTACCAAAGGAACTGCCTGCCCAACCATTTTTGAACCCATGATAATACGGTTACCCTGTGTGCTATCTAAAAAAGGAACCATGTTGGTGCTGGCTGTATACATATTTTGTACTGAAGACATCTGGTAGTCTACTTCTTTAGGCTTAACCTTAGCTACACGGCCCTTAGATAAAACATCAACGTTACCTTTTTTAATGTCTTGCATTGGGAATGCAATATTTAGCTTCTTCATATTCCTTGCGGGAACCCACTCTATTTCCCCTGTCTTAGCGTTCCTTAATTTACTGTACAAATAACCGTCCTCGTCTCTACCAGCACCAAAGGTGAATCTAACGTCTACGCCTGCTGCGCTAGACTCTGGAGTTCTAAAGGGGTCTATAATCCCAAATGCGCTAGCTGATAAACTTCTAACGTCTGCTGGTATAGCCCTGTCTTCACCTATACCGCCCTCACCTAACCTAGTTACTGCTAGTGTACTATCAGTTAATTCAACTGGGTTTATCTGGGCAGGTATCATGGATAGTTGTGATGTGGCTAGATACTGCTTTAATGTCGGTGCCAACGCAGTGCTCGGCAGTACGCTACTAACTTTTACATCCTTTGCCAAGTCTAACTTATTCTTAATCTTGTACTGTATTTCCTTGCCTTTTAATCTAAGCCTCTCCTTGAACATATCTTCTACACCCATTACTCTCTGAAATTCCAATGAGTCACGCTCATCTTCCTGCTCCTCACCTTTGTATACACTAACTAGTTTTTTACCAGCTAACAGAATAGATTCTGGAGTTACCTTTTGAAATGGCTTACCCAGAGTCATCTCTGTTACTTTTTCAGACATAATAGTATTATCGTAGTGGTCCCTGATTGCGTTTATTTTATCCTGGACAGTTGTAGCAACTCTTTTGCTTGAAGGGACCAACTTCTCGTATAACTTAGATATATACGAATCGCTCTTACCTTCGAACTGTGCGTTTCTATCAGCTAGGTCTTTACCCCAGTACTGGGCTATATCAGCGTGCGATAATCCTTGGCTACGTAATACTGGGTACACAGGTATTTTAGTTGTGCCGTACTCTAGATTAAGTACACCCTTTTCAGGCTCCATGTTAACCCTGAAATTAGCACCTTTAGCCAAGTTAAAACTAGCCTCTAACTCTCCGTTATCTCGCTGCCTAGTGTAAACACCGGGCATAGTTCTAAGCTGGTTTTTAAAAGCGTACTCATTGCCCTTAACTAAGAATGCTCCATTCCATGATACTCTAGGTACATGTAGCAGAACGTGATCTTTTTTCCGGTCTACAACCTTACCTGATTTGTCTTTTATAACCACTGCAGCTTTAAGTGGCTCATATAAAGTACCTCTTTTGTACAGAGCATCTTTGTGGGTGTCGTAATCTACTTCTTTAGGAACAACCTTCGCATCTTCTATGTCTATATCATGGTGAGTGCCAAGTATCGGAAACAGGTTTTTTATTCCCTCAAGAGACTTGTCTCTTATAAGTTGCTGCTTAGCCTCGGAATTTATAACAAGAGGTCTTATTTTTGGCGACATATTTTCTCCTAACAAATTATTATACGTACTAAAGTATGCGAATATATACCAGCTGACGCACGCAAAAAGCAACACTAAATGTGGCATAAGTATTTACCTATACCCTATAGGTCGTACGCAAAACGAAACTTGCAGTACAAGTATTAGTACGTTAACCACAAACAAAGGTGAATACAAAAATGCTAAAGAATGCACAAAAACCTGAGTGGCTGCACACTCAAAATTTGAATGTAACATTTGGTCTACCAAAATTGTCCCCGGAAATAGAAGTTGAATTTTCTGAAGACGATCTAAATGCTACTCTAGATAGGGTCATATCACACGCTAAGCAAATAGCAAAGGGTAGCTCTGGTGATAGAAAAGTCAATGTAGATCTAACAACGTCTTCAGAACTTATGGATATATCTCTTAATCTTGATGTCGGATGCAAAAAAGTATCAACTGAGAAGGATACAGTAAGGCAAGCAAGAAACTTTAATGCGTACCATATGGGGTTTGAGTACTCTGAGGAGAGCAAGTTGTATCTGACAGAAAACAGACTTGTACCAACAACTGTATATCTTCTAAGTTCCAATAAGAGTATTAGATGCCAGCTAACAGGTGAACAAGGCGATACAACTGAACTCTGGCTTACCCCAATAGAAGCTCTGCAGGAAATTTGGGATTTGATTCAATACACAAAAAATCAAGAGTCATACCAACTTCCCAGTAAAACTGCAGGGCTGGTAAGCGCCTATAAATCTAACCCACCAAAGGGTGCTGCTGACAGGGCAAAAATTGAGGCCAGTAAACAAAAATTGATAGAGTCTGACAAGCCTTCAGTTGACTCAGTCATAAAGTACATACTTAAAATGGAAGTAACTACTCAAATTAAGAAGGATCTATTGAACCAGTACGGGTTATGTGGATGGCACGAGGACTTTACAACCGAGCTAGTGTCTAAGGCAAATGTCGGTAGTTACGAAGAGTTAGTGGAGAGCATAAAATGTTTGCAATAACACTAGGAGAGGCGCTTGTGCTTCTTTTCGGTATATATATCGGCATAAACATAGGGATTAAGATTCATCAGAAAAATTCAATAACAAAAAAGGATAACTAAAATGGAAGAATTTGATTTCGACTTCGACTGGCACTTCTAGTCGCATAAGTATAAGTAGTGCTATGCACAGTATTTTTTTAGGTATCAGGTAACTATTTCAAGCCATTCCATGTACACCTTAAAGGCTACACTCCCCTTTATATCCGCAACTTCTTTTTTAGCTATTAGAATCTCCCCTCTAGATCCTCGCCTAAGTACAGTCTCAAACTCAGGATTACCATCTTCTCCAACAAGAAATACTCTAGCATATGGTATGTACTGGTCTTTTGTTTCTGGCTTTTGCTTAATATACTCTGGTGGCGGTGGGGATACTCCGTCTGTTCTTATAGGATTTTTCTCAGAGTTCCATCCTGGCGGAGGATCAGGTATCTCTGGGAATGGGTTTAGTGTTAAATCAAGTGGAGTTCCTTGAGCCTGTGATATTTTTGTTATGAAGTCTGAAGACTGCTGATCTGCCATTACATCTGTCCTTGCTGTTGCTGCTGAGCCGCAGCTACCGCTTGATTCTTTTGGTCTAACTGCATTTGCTCTATTCTCTGTATAACAACGCTATACATAACATAGTCTTCTGCTTGTAGACTTGCTAGCTGTGATTTTCTGGTGCCGTAGTCCATTTGCATAAACTGCTGAGCTATACCATCAGCCTGACCGATAACAGCTTGCTGGTCGTAAGTCAAGCCGTTGTTACCCATTTGCTGTTGCTGTTGTTGAGAAGCCATTTGTCTAGCCTGCATACCGATGTCTTGCTCTAGTGCCTGCATTTCTAACTGCATGGATTTCTGGTGTCTAGCGTCTGATAGCTGCTCATTCTTTATTTTCTCACGCTCCTCATTTACGTCTATCCCATTCATCTCAGCCAGAGTAGTCTTGGATATAACGCCACTCTGCCAAAGTTGCATAGCCATTTGTCTTTGTGCCATATCGTCTATCATTCTAAAATCACCAAGCTTTACCTTTATCTTTTCCCAGCCAAGAAAAAGTGAGCATTTGTCTGATATCCACTTAAGTAATTGATTTAACTGAAATGTGCTAGGCTCTAATTGGTTTTCCAACATTCTGAGAGTAACGCTAGAGCCTGCAAAACTAAGTCCGCCGTATATAAATTCTTTAGGTATACCCATGCTAGCAATTATGTTATCCTCAGCCTGAGATATTTCTTGAGTAACCAGCAAACCTCTACCCTCTCCTCCAACTTGAGTAACGCCTATTGATACTGGGCTAAACATAATGTGATTTGGATCTCGTCTCCACCGCTTTATATTTTCCTCCACTTCACCCATGAACTTGCCCATAGATAAATTCATTATAGGGTCGCCAGCGCCAGAAATTGCTTGCGGGTGCATTACTCTCAATGGAACTATTCTTTCTAAAGCTATTGCTTCGTTTGCTTTTCTTAGAACGCTTGCGTGGTAAAACAGATGTATGGCTGCAGTTAAGCTAGGGTACCCCCACCCACTCTCTAACCCTGAAGGTGAGTCAGACTTCATATGGAATATCTCGCTCTTATTAAACTTGAATAACTCGCCCTCTGCAATAGTCTCTAACATATTAAACGGAGTAGTTTCTATGAGGTGCCTATCTCCGTTAAATATCGCTGATTTCATGTCAGATGGCACAGAAAAGTAATACTCGTTATCGCCCGTTAAGGTATTAGCTGATATATCCATCAGCTTTGGGTCCCAGCGTATTATGTTGATAAGCTCAGGCTCTAGTATTTTTTTGTCTTTTACTTCTGCTTTACTGGAAACTTTACATGAAGAGCATGTCAACTGAAACTCCGCAGAAGTTGGCTTGTACTTGTAATCGCAGCTAGATACCTGCTCTTCTAAGCCGCATGCCGAGCACTTAAGGTATCTCCTAAATGGAAAGTGTATGGAAGTAAAGGAGTTTCCGTAAACCTGTAGATCTAAGCTAGCCCGTATCAACGCTCGTTTAATGCCAAGTATATCTTCTAAAAGCCTTCTATTTGCTGCTACAAGTTTATCGCTGTCACTCAAGTAATTTATTTCTGTTATTGGGTACTCAGCGAATTTCTTAACTCCGGCGTATATTTGGGCAGAGTTATAATACAGATACTCAGTCCATCTAAAAAGTTGCTTTAAATCCCTAGGGGAGAATGAATGTACCCACAGCCTCATTGGGTCAGAGTAGTTTCCTATTCCCAACCCATTAGAGTCTGTAACATCGGTAAAGCCAAGTGAACTCATGCGTGCCTCCGAATCCAAAATATATAAGTTATGTGTTATAAGTGTATGGCTATAGACTATAACTAGCCAGGAGTATATATGAAACTGCAACTTATACAAGGTAAGGCTGTAAAAATTACAGACCTACCAGTACATCAAGTACATAAAGTAAAGACAATAGCCGGTGCAACGTTTGTAAATAACGCTATTTATGTTCCTGCTATGTACCCTCACGGCTACTCAGCCATAGATCAGATATGCCAAACACTAGGAATATCTACTAACGAAACAGCTATTTCAAGCCTTTGGGCAGATATGGAGAATACCAGAAAGAAAATAGAAGCAAAGGATATCGACGGATATACACCAACCCTACAGCCATATGAGCATCAAATAGAGGCCCTAAGCAACGTTATACACAGCCCACGATATGGGTTATTTTTAGACCCAGGTCTAGGTAAAACAAAAATAGGGTGTGATTACATCTTGCATTTACTTAGTAAAAACAAATCAACAAAAGTACTGATTCTTGCTATGCGGGTTAACTTGTTCACATGGCAAAAAGAAATGAATACTAATTCAGGTGGCTTAGTTTCGTTAAAGCCAATAAAAGCCCAAGCTAAAAAACAAAGAGACAAAAGTATATTAGAAGGGTACTCAGGAAACTGCGGTATAGTTCTAACCTACGATTCCGCTAAAGCTAGCCTGGAAACTCTACTATCGTTAAAGTTCGACCTTATAATCTGTGACGAAAGCCATCAGCTAAGAACTCCTGATTCTAAAAGAACAAAAGCAATACTTAAGCTGTGTGAAGGAGCAAATGCACCTTGGAGAAGACTTATACTAAGCGGAACTCCGTCACTCGGGAATCCAATGCACTTGTGGGGTCAGCTTAGGTTTCTAGGGGCTTTCGCTGTGCCTGACATGTATAAATATAGGGCTAGATACCTAAGATTTGCTTCCAGTAATAGCAACATAGTAGTAGGGGTACAGAACATAGACAAGCTAAATAAGCTAGTATCTAGTATAAGTATGCGTAGAAGGGCTGAAGAATGCCTTGATTTACCTGATAGAACCATACAGGTAGTAGAAATAGACCCATCGGACACTCTAAGAGATTACTACAACTCTGTTATTACGTACAAAGACATAGTAGTAGAAGGCGTTAATTTGCCTGCAGCCGAAAACGCTGTAACAGCAATGACTAAGGCATCCCAGATAACTAGCGGATTTGTATATAAATCTAACAAGATAAAAACAATTTGTGATGGGTGTCAGTTTGTTACTAGCTGCGTAGCTAATAATATACAGCCGTATACAAGCAAGTGTAATGTAGTAAAAGAAGACCCAGGTAGGGATGTTCTTAGGATTGGCGACTCAACCTTGGTAGATTCAGTTTCAGACCTTGTTGACGCTCATGTCTCTGACTCTAATAAAGTAATAGTATGGGCTAGATACCACGAGACTCTAGACTTGCTAAATACTGAGTTATCAAAAATAGCCAAAGTATTCAGGTATGATCACACAACAGAGTCCCCTCAGGTGGTAGAAGCTGAGTTTAACGAGCATAAAGATCCTTGTATAATGCTTGCTCAAATAAGCATGGGAATTGGCGTTACTTTTAAAGCCCCGATAATGGTATATGCTGAACTAAGTTTTAGTTTAGATCACTGGCTACAGAGTAACGACCGTAACTACGGGATACGCGCAAAAGGTTTCTCAAAACTACTAATACAGGTCGTTGCCGTTAAAGACAGTTTAACTGCATCTACAGTAGAGCTATTAAGTAATAAAGTAGACGTTAGTAATCTAATGTCAACTAGGCCAAATTGCGTTACATGCAAAAACGCAGTATCTTGCCTATCAGCAGGAGTTAAGCCATTTGAAGATGGGTGTATACTTCCTAAATCGGCTGAGAAAATAACAATCCCATTAAAGGAGATATAAAATGTATAATCTACCTAAACAATTCCTATCTGCTAGCCAAATAAATAAGTACTTGACCTGCCCTAAGCAGTATGAGCTAGAGTACGTTAAAGGAGTAGAAATAGTAAAGCGAAGTAATTACAGTATGGCACTTGGAAGTAGCGTTCATAAGTACGTAGAAACTCATTTAAAGAAAATGCTAGACTCAAATGGAGATCCTCAAAACTACAGTGATGTCTTATCCGACGCTAATCTAGACATATCATCAATAGTAAACAAACCAGATGTTGACCTTGAGGGGATGTCATCTGAAAGCCTAGTAGACTACTCGCAAAAATTATACAATGTGTGGTATAAGGAATTAGCTAGCACAATACTGCCTATATCGTCTGAGAAGAAATTCGAAGATGTTGTAGGGGATGTCCCTGTTATGGGTTTCATAGATTACGTTGATC
>JACCDO011200233.1_pt1 | contig 11662 bp, 14 predicted proteins | sample 7446101 | NCBI WGS metagenome assembly JACCDO01 (sample SAMN15323440, study PRJNA562643) | freshwater metagenome | isolation source: river surface water | place: USA:Blue River Watershed | collected 2017-08-16
AACAAGGTGCTGATGTCCTAATCCTTGGTGGCGATATTATGGTAGCACAGGACCTACATGACCATCCTGAGCCTGCCAATGCCGTTGAACGATCTATGATTGCTCATGGTCAAGGATTAGGTCGTAGGCAAGAAAAAGCACAACAATTTAGAGACTTTCTAAAAAGGGTAAGTTTTCAATTCCCACACGTAGTCTACATTGCGGGTAATCACGAATACTATCATGGTAAATGGCCAGACAGCGTTCAATACCTACGTGACGAAGTCAGTGTGTTTCCTAACATTTATTTTTTAGAAAATGACGTAAAGGAAATTGATGATGTAGTATTTGTAGGTGGTACTCTCTGGACTAATATGAACAAGGGTGATAGTACTACTATTAACATGGTAAAGGCCATGTTAAATGACTATCGTGTGATCAGAGACAGCAGCAAATCTTATAGCAAACTACATCCACTTACCACACTAGGTAGACATCGTGACACCTTGGCTTATATCAAGCAGGTTGTAGATAGTGATCCCAATCGTAAGTATGTAGTGGTTGGACATCATGCGCCTAGTAAACGCAGCACCAAACCAAAGTATGAAAAAGACTTTCATTTGAATGGTGGTTACAGTAGCGACCTAAATGAATTTATTGAAGCCCGTCCACAAATCAAATTATGGACTCATGGACATACTCATGATTGCTTTGATTATATAATTGGTTCTACAAGAGTATTATGTAATCCTAGAGGTTACGAAGGCTACGAGCCTGACAGTGGTTGGAATCCTAATTTTACAGTTGAGGTATGATAGCAATAAGACTTATGGACATAAAACCTAATGAGGTTTTAGAAATAGTACATCAACTTAAACAACAAGGATACAAACAGGCTATAGATTTTGATTTTGCCCATTTCCAAGGAAAAATTTCCATGGAGGGGCAAACTAGAAGTTATACTAACTTTATGTTTTATAATGAAAAATTAGCCACATATTTTGCTTTGAGGTATAAGATAGAATGAAACCAAATCAAGATGAGTTATATGAAGATTGGTGTTATCGTGCTCGAATGTTTGAACATGGAGTTGCTATGCAACGAATCGCCCATGGTGAAAGCATAGAGATAGTGCTAGAAGAAATGTCTAATAGGCTTTTGGCTAAAATGATGCATCCCTTATTCGAAATAGCCAAAGATGAAATAATTGATGATTATGATCCTGTAAAATCTAGAGAAGAATATAAGAAATTATATCTGGATAAAGTTCGACCCGTAGCAGATCATGTAGTAGTTGACAGCGACCTAGATTGATAGCATAATATTACTTTTATTAACCTTTTAAACTGAAACTTATGAAACTCCTAATTGATGATCAATTTGCTGTTGAGACTTATGCAGATAAAATTAACCAACAATTTCATAGAAGTGAGTCGCAGTATCAAACTATTGAAGAGCGTCTAAGAAGCATTCTAGAAGATAATAAAATTTATCAAAATATGTTTGAACAATCTATTAGCGAATTTAAAAGACGAAATCCAAATATTACGCAATTTTGCCAAATTCCTCTTTGTCACGCTAATATTACTACATTAGATAGTATTCTAATTGATATAACACTTCAGAGATTATTAATATTTTTTCATGCTTTGAAAATTCTAAATAATTTCAAAGCATTATTAGTAATGCCAATTCAGGTATATCAAGATCCTTTAATGCCTGGGAAATATATATGTTGGGATGGTCAACATACTGTAGTGGTATTGTACATGATCGCTCGTTTGCTAGGCGAGGATATTTCTAAATGTCAAATTCCTATTAATGTATATCAAAGTAGTCTCAAGAGTGAAATGAGAGAAAACTTTATGGCATTGAATGGTGATGCCAAACAGCCGTTGGATGATATCGACAAATATCATCAAATGGTTTACGGAGTTAGAACAGACGGGAGTCAAAAACCTATATGGCTAGAAACTGAGGCAAAGCAGCAGGCTCTTGAAAATTCCAAAATGTTTGCCACGCATACTAAGTTCAATAATACAGACCAGCCTGGTGCTTTGACTCGTATGCAAGAATTGATGAATCCAAGGTATGATCTAAAAATCACTCAACAATTTTGTGAATATTTTGCTGCCATATGCGATAGTAAACGTCCGGTACAACCTAAAGAATGTTGGTTAATGTATGAATTTTTCCGTCAGTGTCAAATTGAAAAGATTTATGTAGACTCAACTTACATTGAAGAATTAGTAGTTAGCCTAAAAATTGCCTTTAATGATGATTTTGATCCTGAAAAAATGATGTTAAGAGCCAAGGAAGCCTATAGAGAGCACTATGAACATGTTAATGGATATGCCTATGGAATTAGATATCCAGAAGTTCCATTAGGCCTAACTTTTTTGATTGCACAGATCGCAAAAAACTTTTCTAAAAATTTACCAATTGGACCTAAAATTTGGCCTGTTCAATCTGATTACTTATTCTAATATGAGATTTAGACTACCCCAAGATGATGATATGAAATCAGTTGCTGTCATTAAACGCCAGCAGTTGGAAAATTTAATCTGCTGTGTTGATGGATGTGATAATCCTATAAGCACATTTAAGGGACCAGGATCTCATATGCTGTGTAGAGATCATCAAGTTAAACAACGTGAATATGGAGGTATGGGAAGATATGACAGACCTCATACCTTTCATAGAGACTGGGTCTGTATAGAATGTGGTGTTAATTTTTTAGAAGACCCTAGAATACAAAAAATTTCAGATCCAGTTGATCAAAGAAGAGTAGCTCGAATTCTAATGCATGGAGATCATGAAATACCCAAAGCCGGTGGAGGTAATGACAGTTCAGACAATGTCAGAGGTGGAAAGTGTGTAGTATGCCATGCTATAAAGACTGTTCTAAACAGAGATTATATAAGACCAAGTTTTAAAAAAGATAAATAAACTTATATTAGACCTAATGGCTAATATAACGGCATAAGCCAAAATTACTCACTTTTCAAGGAGAACAAATTATGAGTAAAGTCATCGGTATCGATCTAGGTACTACCAATAGCTGCGTCGCAGTCATCGAAAACGGAAACCCCAAAGTTATTGAAAACGCAGAAGGTGCAAGAACAACACCTAGTATCATTGCCTACGGAGAAGAAATCCTTGTAGGTGCTAGTGCCAAAAGGCAGGCAATCACAAATCCTAAAAATACCATTTATGCAGCAAAACGTCTCATAGGACGAAAGTTCAAAGAAGAAGCAGTTCAAAAAGACATTAACCTTATGCCCTACTCTATTGTAGAAGCAGACAATGGTGATGCGTGGGTAGAAGCAAATGGAGAAAAATTAGCACCTCCACAAATTTCTGCAGAAGTCTTGCGTAAAATGAAAAAGACCGCAGAAGATTATTTAGGTTATGAAGTCACGCAGGCTGTAATTACAGTTCCTGCATATTTTAATGATAGTCAACGTCAGGCCACTAAGGATGCAGGTCGTATTGCAGGTCTTGAAGTACTACGTATTATCAATGAACCTACTGCGGCTGCATTAGCCTATGGTGTGGATAAGTCTGATAAAAAAGACCGTAAAGTTGCTGTGTACGATTTAGGTGGAGGAACATTTGATGTTTCTATTATAGAAATTGCCAACATTGATGGAGACAAGCAGATCGAGGTATTATCTACTAACGGTGACACTTTTTTAGGCGGTGAGGATTTTGATCAGCGTATCATGGATTACCTTGTCAGTGAATTCCTAAAAGAGCAGGGCATTGATCTAACCAAGGATGTTTTGGCACTCCAGCGTTTAAAAGAATCTGCAGAAAAAGCCAAGATTGAATTGAGTAATAGTGCACAAACTACGGTTAATTTGCCTTACATAACCGCAGATGCTAATGGTCCTAAACATTTAAACATCAGCATGACTAGGGCCAAACTTGAAAGTCTAGTAGATGAATTGGTCCAACGAAGTTTAGAACCCTGTCGCATTGCCATGAAGGATGCAGGTGTAACCGCAGCAGATATCGACGAGGTAATCCTTGTAGGTGGTATGACACGCATGCCCAAGGTTCAGCAAGCAGTTGAACAACTGTTTGGTAAAGCACCTCGTCGTGATGTCAATCCAGACGAAGCAGTGGCCGCCGGTGCTGCCATTCAAGGTGCTGTATTGGCAGGAGATCGTAAGGATGTTCTCTTATTAGATGTTACACCTCTCAGTTTAGGTATTGAAACACAGGGAGGAGTAATGGCCAAGGTAATTCGAAAGAATACTACTATTCCTACAAAGGCTACAGAAACATTTAGTACGGCACAAGATAATCAGCCTGCTGTGACAATTAAGGTTTATCAAGGTGAAAGAGAACTAGTAGTTTATAACAAATTGCTTGGAGATTTTAATTTAGGAGGAATTGATCCACAGCCTCGTGGAGTGCCGCAGATTGATGTTACATTTGATATTGATGCTAATGGTATACTGAAAGTCAGTGCCAAGGATAAGGCCACAAACAAGGCCAGTGAAATTACCATCAAGAGTAGTAGCGGACTTAGCGAAGACGAAATCAAGAGAATGGTAAAAGAAGCAGAAGATAATGCTGAATCTGATAAACAACAAAGAGAATTGATACTTGCTCGAAATAATGCAGAAAGTCAAATTTACCAAACTAGAAAGACTTTATCTGAAGTTGAAACTATAATTAGTGCTGAAGAAAAGGACAAGATTGAAGAGTCGATTAAGGCGTTACAGGATGCTATGGCTAATGATGATTTAAACAAAATTCAAACTGCAACTATGGATCTAGTTAATGCTTCGATGACTGCTATCAAAGCCAAACAGGACAAGGAACAAACAACTACGGATTCTAAAAAGGATGATGTAGTGAACGCAGAATTTACTGAAGTTAAGAATTAATTTCGGTAAATTTAAGGGTACCTAAATGGGCCCTTAAAAAATCTTACTTTTTTAAGGAGAAATTTATGACACAAATTACTAGGTTTGATACAAACGCCCTTAATAGGGCACTACTTGGATTCGACGTATTGTTTAATGATTTTGAACGTAGATTTCAGAATCAAGTTAGCAATAACTATCCTCCCTATAATATTGTTAAAACAGGTGACAATACTTATAAATTAGAGGTAGCAGTTACAGGTTTTGAAAAAACTGAAATCACTGTAGAAGTAGATAACGATCAACTAATTGTAAAAGGTCAACGTGCAACTACAGATTGGCCTGGGGAATCTTATCTACATAGAGGATTAGCCTCTAGAGATTTCAATCGTATATGGCCCTTGGCTGAACATATCGAAGTAGGTGATGCTAGTATTAAAAATGGTGTTTTAACAATTGACCTGGAACGTATTATCCCTGAATCAATGAAGACTAGAACAATTTCAATTAAAGACTAAAAGAATGGGGGGTTACCCCCATTCATTAACTAAATATATAATTATGGGTACAGATATAATTGCAGAGTCAACTACTAAGTCTGTTGACAAATTAAAATTGCCTAGGAAATATAAGGTAATTATTTTAAATGATGATGTCACCCCTATGGAGTTTGTAATTGCACTTTTAATGGCAATTTTTAAACATGATCAAAATGCTGCAACAGAAATTACTCTTAAAATTCATAATGAAGGTAGTGCCGTTGCAGGAATTTACACCTACGAAATTGCAGAACAAAAAATATTAGAATCATCTAATCTTGCCATGTCAAATGGCTATCCACTTAATCTAACAATAGAACCAGAATGAGTTTAAAAGATCTAACTGCACCTAAACATAAAGAAGCAGAATCTACTAACTTTATGAGAGCCGTATTCGACCAAAAATTGCCACATGATCTTTGGGTAGATTGGACTAGACAAAAAAGTTTGTTTTATAATGCAATAGAATACCATGCCGAAATCCTAGGCCTGCTTGATGATCTTAGAGATATCAAAAGATCATTTTTCCTTATGCAAGATTATTCAATCATGAATAATTCTACAGTCATGCACTCATATAGACCTGTGGTTCTAAACTACTGCGAATATTTAGACTCTATTAAAAAAGATGAAAGCAAAATTTTAGCACACCTATATACTTGGCACATGGGTGATATGTTCGGCGGCCAGATGATTAAAAAAATAGTCCCAGGATCTCATTTATCTTTAGAGTTTGAAAATACACGTGATCTAATGGTCAACTTAAGATCTAAATTAAGTGATAATCTTGCAGATGAAGCAAATGTAGCATTTGATTGGGCAATAAAAATGATGAGGGATTATGACAGAGATCTGGAACAAAATAATTAATCTTGCAAATGACATAGAAAATCAATTTCAGGCGGATGGCGAAAAATATAATGATACCGAACACGACTATGATTGGTATAATAGTCTATACCGAAGTTTAAGATATAGACGAGCACATATAGAAATAGTAGACAAAAGAGATTCGCATGGTATCTATATTTTACATTCTACGGTATTCCCTCATTTTAATGACCCAAGCCCGATATGGGGGTTTGATGTAATTTGCGGAAAAAGTAAGATAACTGGAGCATTTCATGATTTCAGTAGTGCCGGAGATCCAGACCATGAAATGATTAAATGGTTTGGGGAAAGAGTTTCTAGTATAAATTGGAGTAAACCTAGAGAATTACCTGAATGGGCAAGACAAATCTTCAGTGCAAACATGGTTGCCGCAGGTAATTTAAGAGAAATTGAAGAATTAGATATCCTATGTAATTTGGCTAGATCTTCTTTAAACTACTATATTAAAAATGTAGGTCTTACACAAACATGTGGTGCCGATTTCCATATGGCACAAAATCGTTATTGTCATTATCAAAAACAAAATCCTCAAGTAATTAAAAGCATGGTCGCTATGGGCGTTCCTGAACTTACTATCAATAAATTTGTAGAAGAAGTTCTGTTCCCTGAAACTGTATAAATATCTAATTATGCGAGCCATTGAATTTTTAAAAGAACAAGTCGATAGTCTTTCAAGTTTAAAATCTGTTATAGGGCATAAAATTAAAGAATTACCACCTACTCCCGAAGCAGTGAATGCCTTGGAAGAAATTCAAGAACTATTATCTACAATACAAATTGGTGGCAGACGAAGAGCCAGTTCATCTGATTTAGCGAGTTGGACAGATCAAGACGTAGTTAATGCTAAAGACCTTTTAGCAAGGTATATTGTGGGTTTAGATGCTCCTGTTGCAGAAAAACGTTCTATGATTGAGCAATGGAAATCTAACGGACTTATTGACGTAGACCTATTACTTAGCGGTACGCACACTATAGAACAAGTTGTAAAAGGATATGGAACAAATCGAGCAGTAAAAGAATTAGCAGATGATTTAATGCAAGTTAGTAGTCTAGGTAAGGGGAAAGGAGAGTTCTTTTTGAAAGTTTTAAGCCCTGTAATTACCGATCCTCCTGGTGGCAAAGGAGATATTATAATAAAAGAATTTGGTACAGTAGAGGTTAAAACTACAGACGGAGGTGCCGGACGTTTTACAGATAGACAGGTAAAACCCGGATCAGAGTACCAATCTAAAGTTGCTAAATTTATTAAAGACTTTGCAGATTATCTTGAAAATAATCAATCTGAAGTGCAATCACAAAATGCTCTGCAGCCTACAACAGTTAATACAGGTGTACAACCTCAATCCACATCCAATGTAAAATCTAAAAAAATTGTGAAAACAAAGGTGGCGAAACCTTTTAAATTGCCTAAAACAGGCATAAATTTGCCCAATTTAATTACTTTGGCACAAAAGATCCCCCAAGAAAAAATTGAAAACTTTAAATACCAACTTATGTCTTTGTTACAGGAAATATTTTTAAAATCGGAAGAATATGTATTACCTGTAGTCGATGCTATTATGGCAGGACAAGAGGGAAAAGCCAAGCAAATCTACGGTGTAGGAATACTTAATAACTATATGGCTCATAAGACAGATAAAGGTATTTTGTACATTAGTTTAGTAACAAATCCAGCCACATTTACATTTTTTACTGATAATGCTAGTCTAAATAAGGCTGGGTTTCGACTTCAAATTGAAACCGTTTACCCTGTTACAACTGGTCCAGAATATGCATATCCTCAGACTAAAATTGTTCCAACTTCACAATCTCAACCTTCGATTTAAATTAAGTGACCACATATAAATAACAGTATGGAAATTATACTGTTAATGTTTCTGCTACAGGCTAAACACTGGTATGCAGATTTTTTCATACAAACCTACGATCAAACAGTGAAAAAAGGACTTTATGGCGATCCTGTAGGTATTAGCCATAGTCTAGATCATATGCTTTGGACTGTTATAGCACTGGCAATTTTTAGTATATTCTACCCTCTAGATCCTGTTTTAATTTTATCCATTGCTATTATAGAAGGCTTTGCTCATTATCATATAGATTATGTCAAAGTCAAATATGGGATCAAAGACTTAACCAAGCCTAGATTCTGGCGTGAATTTGGTGCAGATCAAATGGCTCACCATATTTGTTATCTGTTTATAATTTGGTATTTGTTGTTATAAGCATATGATTATTTCCGGGGGATTCGTAATAGAAGGAGGAGTAACCTATGTCGAGGGTTCAAGTTTTTACTATCCTCCTAGTCCAAATACCTATGTAGTATATAGACAAGAAACTGCTTATGCGTTTGGATATTCTGGAAGCACTGCTGGCCATCTGTCCACAGCGACACAGAATGTAGTTTATGATATAGGGACAGGTAATTTTACAATAGAAGCAAATGTCTATCTAACTACGGCACCTGGCGCTGGTTCAATTCGTGGTATTTTAAACAAAGGTGCTATTGGACCTAGTGGTTGGACATTTGGAGTTAATAATACCTTACAACTTTACATGTATGGTTCTAGTCCTACATTCGGAGGACCAACTAGCTCACAGATTATAGCATTGAATAGTTGGACCTATGTTGCTGTAGTGAGAGAAGGAACTGGTGCTAATCAAACTAAATTTTATATAAATGGATACTTATCTGGTTCTGGAACATGGGCTCACCCTATGACAAATACTGACCCTCTAAGAGTGGGTACATTCGCTGCTTCGGGTACTTATGTAAATTGGATAGGAGCAATTACAGATCTTAGATGGTCAAATTTTGCTCGAACAATAGAAGTACAAGGATGTACTCCTAAGCGTTATGATTCAGGAACCATACTGGTAACAGGTAATACTTCAACCTATTCATATTCACTTAATGGTAATACTTGGACCAGTTGGCTCCTTCAAAGTTCTCCTAGTCCCACTGTTAGTAGCACTCCTGTTGGCGTAGATGTTGTCAGTAATCAATTAAACATTGGATTTGGGGACTATACAGTTGAATGCTGGATCTATAGAACAAGTCTAGGTACAATGGGAATTTACAGCCATGGACTAAATGATTTAAGCCAAGGGTATCATATCTATATTAATGCTTCTAATAGATTAGTAGTTACCCATGATGCAATTATTGTTTTAACCGGTACCATCACCATAAGCATTAATACCTGGTATCACATAGTTGTACAACGTTCAGGACGAACCTCACTCAAGACATTTGTGAATGGACAGCAAGATAATCTACAAACAGTTGGTGCGTTCTCAATAAATTTCGCTTACACTTATCAGAATAGAATTGGTTATTATAAATCAGGTGGTTGGATTTCTAGTCCGTTCCGAGGATATATCAGTAATTTTAGAATATCTAAAGGAACTAGATATCCAACTGGTAGCGGACTAGGATTGACTATGCCTGCACAAAATTTCGAGTGGGACAGTAATACCCTGATTCTTACTGCCAATAAGGAATCATTATCTTATACATTTGACGGAAGTCTAGATCAAACTTGGACCACGTCGGGTGCAGGTTCAACAACACCTTCAACAACCATACTACCGGTGCAAACAGCAAACTTTACTCCATTTTAGTACATTAACATATTAAAACGTTTATTCCTATAAATAATAGGTAACTAAGGAGCGACTATGAAGAAAATTGCGTTAGCATTGTTTTTTCTACCACTATTGGCTAATGCTGAGCTGGTTCAACAATTCAAAAGCCCCAGTTTCAATGGACAAAACTGGAGCAGTCATGTGCTTACTATAGACAGTATAGAAAAGGCACGTAAAGATAATATAGATAGTCAAAAGAAATCAGAAGAAGCCAAATTGTTAGCTGAAGCACAGAATACTCCATTGGCTCGCTTTATGAGCCTGTTTACCAGTCAAGTATATGCTCAATTGGCCAGTCAACTAAGCACTAATCTGTTTCAAAATAAATGTCAAGGTGCGGATGGATTGGCCATACCAGGTTGCGTTAATCCTAATAGCGGTGTGTTTAGTTTAGATGGCAATACCATAACCTGGATAAAAACAGACAAAGATGTTACTCTAACAGTGGTTGACAAAGCAGGCACCGTAACCGTTGTCAAAGTCCCTATAGCAAGTTTTGGATTCTAATATGAAGAACATATTTAAACTAACCATCCTCGCAGCAGCCCTAGCACTCTCAGGCTGTAATGCCATGCGTCCAATAGTAGATGCTCGTGCGGCCAATGAACCCAGAGTGAGCAACAGTATTCTAAAAGAAGTCAATCAGGTTCCGGCACCAGCAGGTCCACCTATCACAGTGGCAGTCTACAATTTTAGAGACCTAACTGGACAGCGTAAACCCAGTAATACTCTCAGCCTGTTTTCGTCCGCAGTTACACAGGGCGCAGAAAGTTATTTGATCAAGACTCTAAGTGAAGTAGGTAACCGCCAATGGTTCACAGTAGTAGAGCGTGTAGGCTTGGATAATCTGCTGAAAGAACGACAGATGATCAAGCAGACTCGTGAGGTCTATGATGGTGACAAGGCTAAAATGTTGCCTCCAATGACTCTGGCAGGAGTGATAATTGAAGGTGGTATCATTGACTATAACTCAAATACACTGACAGGTGGCACAGGAGCACGTTGGTTGGGCATAGGTCCATATACACAATACACTCAAGACCTTGTGGTAATCAGCCTAAGATTGGTCAGTGTTCAAACTGGCGAAGTTTTAACCAGTGTTACCATAGAGCGTAATTTATTAAGCACAGCAGAAGGTATCACAGCGTTCAAGTTTTTCAACACAGCGACTCGTGCTTTTGAATTAGATTCAAGTCAAACATTCAATGAGCCAGGTAACTATGCTCTACGTTCAGCCATTGAAGCAGGTGTGATAGAATTAATTAATCAGGGTGAGCGTCAAGGGCTATGGAAATACAAGGAGCAAGTAAAACATGACGTGGTTCAGACACCGAAGCCCAAAACTACCCCCCAGTCTACTGAATCAGCCCCCAATCAAGGATTGGTCGATTCAAGCGGCCAACCAGTTAAAACAAACTAATGAAGGACGGAGCGAACATGAAAAAAACACTACTAACACTATTGATGATGGCAGCATTTCCTGTGGCGGCACAGACCACAGTGGCGGCACCAACCCCAACCACCCCAGTTGATCCCACAGTGGGAGTAATGGCAGGCACCCAAACAGCACTGACACAGAGTGCGACCAACCGTGTGTTTATTGATCAAGACGGCGAGCGTCCCAATGTCAGCATTACACAGACAGGAAGTGGCAATACTGCTGGCAGTGACTCAGCCTATAGCAAAATTATCACAGGCATTGTTGATAGACTGAACGCAGGTGGCGTG
>JACCDO011289509.1_pt1 | contig 11662 bp, 8 predicted proteins | sample 7446101 | NCBI WGS metagenome assembly JACCDO01 (sample SAMN15323440, study PRJNA562643) | freshwater metagenome | isolation source: river surface water | place: USA:Blue River Watershed | collected 2017-08-16
AAACAAGCTTTACCATCTGGGCAAACCACATCAGTACAAGGATCTACACATAAGCCATTTTCGGGATCACATTTTAAGCCATTGGTACAAGTTACATTCGCACATAAGCTTAAACAAGTATCACCAATGCAAGTTAAACCCTCTGGACAACGATAAGCATTAGGCACATTGGGTTGACATCTAGGACCACATTCTCCTTGTCTACAAAATAAACTAGGTCCACAAAGCGCATCACCATCTTCATCGATTCTATCATCACAATCATCATCTATTGCATTGCAACGTTCTTCAAATTCCGCGCCACAGTAACCACAACGATTTCTTGTACCTTCATCTATTTTACCATCGCAATCATCATCATTTTGATTACAACTTTCAGCCACGGGACCTACTTGGGGTTGACATTCCAAAGTGCCAAGTGAAGAACAAACGAGTTTACCCACTGCACAAGGTCCTAAGAGTTCTGTATTACAAGCTTCGGGTTGAACAATGGGTGTCCCATCCACATTTACATCGATGAGATTATCGCAATCATTGTCTAAACCATCACAAAGTTCAGGATTGCCATCTGGTACACACAAGTAACGATCACAAGCATTTCCCCTACCGTCCCCATCTGTATCATCTTGGGCGCGATTGATGATCTTGGGACAATTATCACAGGAATCACCGACCCCATCCGAATCTTCATCGAGTTGATCAGGATTAGGCACATCTGGGCAGTTATCATCAAGGCCACATAAACCATCATCGTCACCATCAACACAAGCCCCCCCCAAAGATCGTTCTAGGGTTAAGATGGCAAAATTATGTGTGGACATTGGGGTCCAACCCACTGGACTCCCAGCGTGTTCTGTGCCCCATCTGCCAGTATCTGGGTCTTGCCATTGCAATAGGGTATAAGCAAAATCGAAATAGTGGCTAGGTGTTTCTTCAGGATAACCCAAATCAGCTGGGATACGATCACCAAAATCTTTGCCAGTAAGCACTGTGCGATCTGCAGAGATTTCGGAGACAGTAAGGGCTTTTTCTGCAGCCCAAAAATAATAGAAAGTACTATTGGGGTTATGTGGACCAACCATGCTATCATAGCGATAATTGGTGCGTAACCAACCAAGTGCATTTTGTACTCTCTCATCTTCAACAGGAATATCGCTTAATCTGTAACACCAAATGCCGGATGCGGTCATAGATGAATTAGGGGTACTTGCTGGTCTATAACTTAACCCCCCATTTGCTTGACTTTGAGAAGATACAAGGAAGTTGACTAGATTAGGTAGCGCATTGGTGCTGGCATCATCGATCTCATTTTCGGCTGCTGATAAACCCGCTGTCGCAAATTGGGTCACAGATAAATCACCACTAGGGGTTGGGGTTTCATAGTTCCAACCACCATTATTATATGGCACAAGACTACCTTGGACAGCATTCACACCCATAACACCATTGGCAAGGGCTTGAGTCACTGTTGTATCAGCACCTACATCTTCGGGACCACCAGTGCCCAAATACACAGATAAAGCCATGAGTCCCCCACCTACAGAATACACATAAGGCACATTGGTAATGGGATCATTGTGTACTGGATGTCCATTGATATGATTTCTCATGAGATTTTGAACCAAAGCTTGATCTTCTGGTGTCATGCCTTCAAAACCAATTACTGGTGCGCGCCAACCGATCCCAGCTCTTTTTTCTAAGAAAGAGAGTATGCCCAAGAAGTTATGTCTTACACCATCTAGAGTACCCCCTCCACCCACAGATCGCATATATTGCAAACCTTTATCAATGGCAATTTCTACTTCACATTGAAATGGCGTTCCTGCACATTGTAATTGTTGGGCCTGTAGTTGGGAGAGTGGAGAGAATAGAATACAAAGCAGTAATAATAAGGATGGAAATTGATTCATCGTAGTTTTCCCTAATATATGTCAATCATCTTGTAATCTATCCTCATTTTTTCAAAAAATGCAAATGCTTTTGACTTGTCTTTTACAATTTACACCAAATCAAGATTAATGTTCAATCCCTAGTCCTTGGTTCATAATAACAGCTGTGTTGACAGAGAGAATCAAATCAAAACGGATCAATTCAAAAGCCACTTGGCTAAACCTAGATTTGCCTTCTGTTTCTATGCTTCCTAAGCGGGGATCAAGATTACCTTCCCCATGAAATCTCTGTCTTGAAGATGCACAACCTTGGGTCACAGACATTAAATTCCAAGGGTTAATGCCATTGATATCTGTATCATGTCCTAGTTGAAGGATATGTCCTAATTCATGTCCAAAAGTACCAGCAATTGCTTCATCAAAAAGGATAAAAGGCACAGGGGGCGGGGTATCAATCCCACATCTTGGATGAATTTCATTGAGTAGATCATAATAGATCATCAATCCAGATCCTTCGATATCATTGGCATCAGAAACCACTTCTCCAGCTCTACCATCATCATCTAATCTCTTGGTACCGATCAAAACATGGATCAATTGATTGATAGGGAATTCTACGGGGAATTGTAGGGGGGGATGATCTCTTAGGATTTGGTTTCTTTGTTCAAATGAACCAGTAAATAAAACGGGTATTAGGATTTCATCTTCATAGAAGTGTAATCTCACACCATCGATTTGATCAAAGGGATGGGATTGATAGATATCCAAAAGGAAATCATAAGCGATGGTAGAGAGGTTTTTACCCATCATCATATCGACTTCTAGAATGAGGTCTTTGGCGAGGGGGTGGGGTGGGGTATTTTCAATGACAGGTCGTAAGTCTAGTGCGAGTGTGCTGAGATAGCTTTCTTGTTGGTTATTTAAGCCATCACCATCATCATCATCGAGTCCATCAATCACCCCATCAGCATCTGAATCTCTTTGAAGAGGGTCAAAATGATTGAGATCATCAATGATTCTTTCCCAACCATCGTCTAAACCATCTTGATCTAAATCGCTTTGGGTGATAGCAGAGAGATATTCGGCTCTGGCGATTTGAAATCTAGGGGATTGTATTTGCATATCAAATTCAGGATCGATGAATAAATCATTTATGATTTGATCTTGATCTGAGATTTGCAAATCACTTGGAAAATTGATATGTTGATCCTCGGACATGATTTCATTATCTATCATAGTAAGATCAAAATGCCCTTGATCTTTTGTTAAATATAAATCGATAACCCCATCATTATCCTCTGTATAAAGATCAGGGAATTGATCGTTAGCATCGGTTAAATTTGCTGGTTGATCCACACAAGCTGTGAATAGAATGAAATATAAAAAAATATATGGTACATCTAAAAAGATTAACCATTTTTTTAAAAAATGTGTCATAAGCATAACGTCAAACATCTGAGTAAACAAAGAATTATTATTAAATGTAACGAGGAGAAATATCTTGTCAAATACAGAAAATCAATTATTTTGGAGCTATGCCGCTGTTCTTGCATCTGGCAAGCGAGTATTAGTAGTAAATCCCACCCTAGAAAATCTCAATCTTCTTTTAGGGAGTGAAGTGCCTCCTCTGGAACTAGTCTATATCTCTGAAACCGATTATCAGCTAGAAAATACCAAATATCGTCGTGATGCCAACGAGAGAAAAATTTCCAAAGATTTAATTATCGATCAAAATGCTGATTTGGAAACTCAAGAAATCGATAGACTCCTCAAGAAAAATTCTTTCTATTTCACTGAAAAAAGCGATCAAAGCTATCCTGCAGAATATGAAGTTTTGCCTTTGCTTGTTTCCGTTGGTCAATTCCTATTTTTAGATGCCAATGGTACTGGTTTATTTGAACATTTGGATTCTCAATTAACAGATGATGCTCAAAAACAACAATTTGGTGTGATTGTCAGCAATAGTAAAGGGGCAAAGCTTCAAAACTTTGCATCTATTCAAAATCTAGATGCAAAGATCGATTCAGTATATGTTGCTTCACTTCAAGAAGAATTGGATCAACTCAAAGATAAATTAAAGAGTGCCAATCAAAAGAAAAAAGCTGATCCTGCTTTGGTTCAAATCACTCAAGAAAGAGATGAACTCAAGGTCAATGTGGAAAAGACTTTTGAAGAGATCAAAGCTTTAAATGAAATGATTGTCAAATACAATGAAGAGAAACCAGTATTTGCCGCACAAATCGCTGAATTACAAGCACAAAATAGTAGTTTAGAAAGCCAACTTTCAAATGCCATTAAGCTTCAAAAAACATATCAAAGCCAAGGTGATCAACTTCGCAATGAAAATAAGAAGCAACAACAAGAGCATCAAAGTCTCAAAGCCAGTTTTGATGACCGTGAGAATCAATTAAATGATCAAATCAAAGCATTGACAGCTCAACTCGCTCAAGCACAACAAGATGCTCAAGCACAAGCCGATCAAAGCAAAGCTGATGCGATTGTTCTTCAAAGTCAATATGATGCGATTGTATTGCAAAACCAAGAATTAAAGCAAGAAGTTGAAAGAGAAAAGCTCATCGCTCAAAAGGAAAATATTATCCTCAAAGCGGAATTAGAGAAGTTTAGTAAGCAAGATCAACAAATCGCGCAACTCAACCAACAAATCCTTCAAACGCAAGAAGCTTATGATGTTGTATCCGCTTCATTTAAGCAATGGTTACAAAGCAATACTTCATTCCCTCTCCCATCTGCCCCCTATGCGGATAAGCATTTGGCTCAACAATGGTGTCAACAACTCGTTCAATATCAACCCACACTCAAGGGTAATCTTGAAGCAGTGCAAGAGATTGAACAACTTAAAGCTTCTATTGCTCAACTCAAGCTAGAATTACAAGCAAGTAAGCAACAAAGAGAACAAGATAGTAAAGCATTCACACATTGGCGTAAAAACAGTTCCACCAAAACCCAAGAACTCTTATTGCAACAGAAGCTAGAAGCAGAAAGCAGATTGAGAGAGACTTTGGAACTAGAACTCAAAGAACATGAAGAAATCTTTACTGCGTATGAGAATGAAATCCAAAGATTAGAATTAGCATTGACTCAAGCCCTAGAACCTAAGGAATTGAAGTTAAGCAAAGAGAATCCAGTGCTTCTTAAAGTTGATCTCCTCAATACCAAAGAACAATTACTCGCTTTGGAAAATGTATTGAAGCTCAATCAAAACAGCCAAAACCAACTCAATGCAGCCTTATTAGAAAAGGTGACTGAACTCTCTAAACTCAATCGCAATAAACAAAAGCTAGAAGAAGAACTTAAGCTCTTAAAGATCGATTTTGAAAGACTCAGTAAGAATCAACCCGTGATTGGTGTATATCAACATATCTATGGTAGTCTCCAAGCCCTTTCTCCCCAAAGAGCCAAAGACCTATTCCCTTCTAGCGCAAGTTCTGTTTCCTCTTCAACCCCAGAAAAAGCAGAAGATACCACTGAAGCTGATCATGAGAATATGAAGTTCTTATTGAAGCAAAAAATCAAAGCTGTGCGCCAATCAGAGAATCAACAAAGTTCTAATCAAAGTGCAGGTCAGAGTGCAGATCAGAGTGTAGATCAGAGTGTAGAGAGAATTGAAAAGCAAAAAGAGAAACTCTTAAAGCAAGTTCAATCTTTTGAACAAATCACAGAAACAGTGATTGCTAGCCCTGTTGTGACAGCAGAAGTGTCATCAGAAAATGCACAAGATTCTGGCGAGAAGAGCAAAATGGAAAAGCTCATGGAAAAATTAAAACAGATTAAAAATAATTAAAATTTATGGTATATTTGGGGACTAAGACGCCCCTAGCTTGATCTGGGGGACTAAGACACCCCTAGCTTGATCTGGGGGACTAAGATTCCCCTAGCTTGATCTGGGGGACCAGATTCCCCTAGATTCACAATTCATGAGATAATCGATAGATCAAATGCTTCAACACATTCATCCCTATGATATTCATCCCCAACAAGTTTCTTCTGCGATCTATGACAAATACATGAAGCTGATAGAGATTTTAAAGGCATTTCAAGAAGTAAGAATTGCATATTCTGGTGGTATTGATAGCGCTTTCTTGCTTAAAGTCGCTTATCTTGTCCTTGGTGAAAGATGTATTGCCATTACTGCTATTTCAGAAAGCTATGCCCCTTGGGAAAGAGAAGAAGCTCGTAAGTTGGCCCAAGAGATTGGTGTTAAACAAGTAGAGATTCAAACCAATGAATTACAAAATCCCCTATATCGCGCAAATCAAGGGGATCGATGTTATCATTGTAAAACTGCATTATTTGATACTGCTGTTTTAACAGCTCAAGATTTTCCAGGAGTGCTTTGCTATGGGGCAATTTGTGATGATTTAAAAGATGATCGTCCGGGGATGAAAGCTGCTCAAGAACGTGGGGTTCGCGCACCATTGATTGAAGCTGGATTGTATAAGGCAGAGATTCGGGAATTGTCTAAAGTGCTGGGGTTGAGGATCTGGGATAAACCAGCAAGCGCTTGCTTGTCTAGTCGATTTCCTAATGGGACTGCGATTGATGCTCAAAAGTTAGAGAGGATCGCTCGATGTGAGGGGGAAATTCGGCAGTTGGGGTTTAGGCAATTTCGGGCGAGATACCATGATTCTTTGCTTAGGATTGAGTTGAGTAGGGAGGATTTATTGGTGGCATTTCAAGATGAAGAGATTCGGGGGAAAATGGTGGGGATTGGGAAGGCACATGGGTTTAAGTATGTTACTTTGGATTTGGAGGGGTATCGATCTGGAGGAGGGGAAGTTGGGTTGATTCAGATTCGGTAGGAAACTTGATCAACGAGCCCCAAAATTCTGCACCCAATAATACCCATATTCAGATCCCTTCACATAAACACTACCCACACCGATCTCTTTAAACCCACGATACATCATATTACGGCAATGCCCTTCTGATTGAATCCAACTGTTCATCACATCCCGAGGAGATTCTTGTCCAGCTGCAATATTTTCCCCCCAAGTCATCCCTTGATACCCCTGATCTTCAATGCGCTCCGCTGGTCCACTCCCATCCAATGAATCATGGCTAAAATACCCTTTCTTGCCCATATCTTTTGCATGTTTTCTCGCTGATATTTTAAGCTTTTCATTGTAAGACAGTGGAGGCACTGGTGACATTTTTTCTTTCCCACATTTCACGCCTTTTCTTCGCAGTTCATTGACCATAGACAAGACTTCTTTCTCCACACTTGTTGGGTCTTTGCTCTTTTTCTGCTTGACTACCTTATGAGGTGCCCGTTTGATTTTGCCATGATGGGGTGCCATAGATTGAATCATCATGGGCATGATTTGGGTACAGGAAATTAGGGGGAAACCTAAGATGAACAATAGTAGAAATTTTTTCATATCAATTCTCAAGTGTATTAAAGCGCATGAATTTCACATAAATTCACACTAATTGGCAATCGAATCACATTACTCATCGCATTAAAATAAGTAACAACCTTGATCTTTTCATCCACATTCACTTGACTATCGGGATTAATCTTCTTCACATCCGATAGATCACAATATAATTCCGTATAAATATTAGATAATAAATAATCATCATTAAACAAAGTAGGATATAATTCCCAAATCATCACATTCTCAATTGAAATATCTTTAAGTTTCACATCCCCCCCTTCTTTCACATCCACATACCCAATAAACGCTGGTGTTTGCTCTTCTTTTGCTTGAACAATCAACACATATTCCCCAGAATCCAACAATACTTCAAAATCCCCATTCTCATTGGTTTTAGTATGTAAGACACCCAAAGGCTTATGATAAATCTCTGCTGTATGGGATATTTTTTTAATTTCAAGATCATAGGGTTGAAATTGATTTAATACTTTCCCTTTCACCTTAATTTTTTGGGGATAAGTCTCTAGATCCAAGATAAAATTAGAAATCATATTCTGATCAACAGTGATTTTTTGAGAACGATAGATACTATTTACAGGTGGGTGTATATACAATACATGGTTTGACAGAGGTGTTGAAATCAAATTAAAATCCACAAACAACAACCTCTTCTCATAGATCAAATCATAATTACCTTCATTCCCCCCCTTGACATCATCGATTTCATAAGGAATCGCAAAGCTAGGACTGAGATGAAAATGACTAGAAAATTCAACACTGCTTGACAAAATACTATCATTTTGATGAATACCATATAGACTTCGATCGATCTGACTTAAATCTATGGTTGATACTAAATCAAATTGCCATTCTTGTAGATTTTCAATGCGATTTAAAGTGGGATTATAGGGAATGGCTTGAAAAAAAGCATGATGATTATTTTCATCTAGAATCTCACTCAAAGGCAAATAAATATTCTTCACATTGATCTCATCAAAAAAATTAATATTTAAATCATTGATTTTCCAATATGCTGTAATTTCATTTTCTCTTTTCGCTCTAAAATATAAATGAAATTGATCATTTCTCAAAGGATCATAGAGTAGATTATCTTGATCATAGATACCAATACTAAACAATCCCTTTTGATCTGTTGTCGCAATAGAACTAATCACAATCTCATTTTGTACAGCGAATACATCAATGCCTTTAAGCGCCAAAATACTCTCACTTAAACCTTGAAGTACGCCATTGATCTTCTTAAAACTTAAAGGGAGATCCTTTTGATTTTTGATAAATCTAGACTTAAAATAATCCTGATCACTGACCCCTTCATCCATTCGATTTAAAGTAAAATCAGTATCTGCCTTAAACTGATAGGGTGGTAGATTTGATGGAAAAATTGTGATGAGATAATTTAAATTAAAATCAATACCATCATTACCATATTGAAGATAAGTGGGATATTGAAATAACAATTGAGTACTAGAAAAGGGATCCATATCTTGAGTAGCTTCAGATAATACATATTTATCTACCCTAAAAAAGCCCCGAATATCAGCAAATTGTGTTTGTAGATTCCCATCAATATACGCAAATCTCATCAAGACTTGTTTAAATGGATCGAATTTAAGATTACTGCCCTTTTTTAATAGATTCTGTTGATCTTTGTAGGGAAATTGAACTTCTATGGGGGATAAACCAGTAGACATGGAAGGGGTGAGTTTGAGATAAAATGATTTTTTAAGATTTAATTCTTCAAACGCTTCTATTTTATTTTGAGGAACGAATGCGATTTCTTGATCATTTTGACAAGATAAAAAAAAACAAATACTACAAAATACAATTATTTTTATCATAATCAACCATCCAATGTATTCTAAAGGATTTTGCTTGATCAGGGAGCATTTGATTGGGGAGCAGAATGAATTCTTCTTCCCCATTTTGATCGAGTTCAATCGCATTTAAATCCAAAAAAGGTCGATCAGATACCACAAGTTCTACTCTAAATGGACCTTTGAGATTAAAGATTTTAAAATCAAAGCAAGGGTCTAACTCAAAAGAAATCCCTTTACTCCAATCTTCTTTTGATAAGCCACTGTCGATATTTGATCTAAAAATCGCATTGTAATACTTACCTTCATAATTCAAAAAAACACGCCAATACAATAAATCATCTTGATTTAAATCATTTAAGCCAGCCACCACAAAACGGATATTCTCTTGTTGTGCTGGTTCATATAACACAAGTTCTCCAGGGACTGGCATGGTTTGCTCAAATAGATAATAAGGCTGATAATTAGGCGCTATGGGTTCTTGTTCTATGGGCATAGGCACTAAACAAGCTTCACAAATCACACCGACTAAGACAATCACAAATATATTTCGTAGGATAGAGATGAAATGCATGTTTTACCTGCAATAGAATTAATCTTTTTTAAATTTATTTCTCAGTCGATGTACAACAGGTTCAGGGACAAAACCTTCGATTTTTCCGTGATTGATGGCAACTTCTCTGATCAAACTAGAAGAAACAAAAAAATTCTCTTCACTGGTCATCAAGAAAACATAATCCACTTGATCACTCAATCTACGATTCATACTTGCCATCTGAAACTCATACTCAAAATCACTCATCGCCCTCAATCCCCTAAGCACAGTATGAATCCCTTGAGAAATCGCAAAATCCACAAGCAAACCATCTTCTAAAGTCACCACAGAAACCCTCGGTTCATTGGCAAATGATTCCTTGATCATCTCTATTCTCTCTTCTATGGAAAATATAGGATTTTTACGGATATTCCTTGCGACTGCTACAATAATTTCATCAAACATGTTTAAACCACGTTTTACGATATCAACATGCCCACAGGTAATGGGATCAAAGGTACCTGGATATAATGCTTTTGTTCGCATTTTTACTCGTTTACTGATTTCATGATTAAAGGGGAAACGTTGTGCTTGAAATTAGCATAGATCATTTTCTCAAAAAAGCAAAAATGAAAATTCATTCTGTTTCTTCTTGAGCCCATTCGGAATCAACAAGCACACAAATACTGATTGAACTATCCCCATATTTTCGCCTTAAATATAAATGCCAAGGACCTTGTACTTGAAATTCATCTTTACTATGATGTTCAAAAACCACGATTCCTTGAGGTTTGAGTAGATTCTTTTCTGCAAGGGATTTGAGTATATCTGGGGCATTTTGGGCTTTATAGGGTGGGTCGCAAAAGACAAGATCAAAGGATTGAGTGCATTGATTGAGATAAGATACACAATCTTGAGTGAAGATTTTATACATCTCATTGCTGATTTGATCTATGGATTTTATGTTCTGCTCCAATACTTTGACTGTCTTATGATCTCTTTCCACAAAAGCACAAAACCCTACCCCCCTACTCAATGCTTCTATCCCAAGGCCCCCACTCCCAGCATATAAATCCAAAGTGAGCAAACCATCTAGATCCACATACATACGATTGATCAAGATATTAAAAATACTCTGTCTGAGTTGATCTGTGGTAGGTCTTACTTCGCCCCCATCATAGACTTTTAGTTTTTTTCCTTTAAAAGCACCAGCACAAATTCTAATCATTGAAACACCTTTGTTTTTAATTAAATTATTCAAGCTTATATAGATGATTTTTATAGATTTTGCTTGTTTTTCTCAATATATGATATTCTAGCAAAAAAAGATCAGCAATGAGATATATCGATGAGTACAAAATCTAATCAACCTTCTAATCAACAATACCCACCCCAACAGCCGGTAAACCCTCAAAATACAGAGTTCAAAGAAGACCCTTTTTCCCTTGATGAATTTGAACCTAATGCGCAACAACCCATCTTTGTTCCTTTACCTTTGCCCACAAATCATTCCTTCTTCCCTTTACCCCCACCTAATCCTATTTTTCAACAGCCTCATGTCAATCACCCTTCTTTAGATGAAGCTTGGGAAGATCTACCACAGTTGCCCATTAGGGAATTTATTCATCCTTCTTCTGTGATCCAACCTAATACTTTGGAGAAAATAGATCAAAATGTAGAAGTAAATCTAGATCCATTTCATGAATCTGCTGAACTCTTTGAATGGGATAGCGAACAAAAACAACAGAGTATTATGGAGTTTAACCAACTCGATGTCAAAGGCAATTACCGTTATGCCCAACAACCCCATAAACAAATCAAAGTTGTATTTGCTGGCGGAAAAGGCGGGGTAGGTCGATCTTTGATCTCTGCAAATTTGTCTTTATACCTTTCTCGTTTAGGCAGACGGGATGTGCTTCTTACTGATTTGGACAGTGCTGGGGGGAACCTACATACCTATTTGGGCATAGAACCAAGATTACCTCTGGCTGGGGCAATTCTAAG
>JACCDO011535429.1_pt1 | contig 11662 bp, 12 predicted proteins | sample 7446101 | NCBI WGS metagenome assembly JACCDO01 (sample SAMN15323440, study PRJNA562643) | freshwater metagenome | isolation source: river surface water | place: USA:Blue River Watershed | collected 2017-08-16
AGTCCTACTTATTACAGTTACATACCGTTACGTCTATGCAGAGATAAAGCAGATATTCTTCCCAAAACACGTATAGCCTATTTCTGTATCTATTCAACCAGATTACTATATTAAGTTCTCTAATAGACGGGTCAATCAATGAGTCGATTTTGAAAAATTCCGAAATCGGAAATCATGATCATGGAAAAATATGTTTTTTTAAAATACCCGATTTTTTCTCACTGCAATACTCCTGTCAGTCGAGTCAATACCAATGGTATAATAATGGATGTAATTTGGCTCTCTTATAAGCTGCCCATGTATAACGCAATTCAGTAATAATTGGTCCATGGTCATCAGATCTGTCTGTACAAATTATTTTACCAAAGAAATTTCGAGTTTTGTGTAGAAGCTAATTTAGTTATAGGATTATTGTCTTCGGTTAGGAGTGATTGATACTGTTCATCCGTACTGCGCGCATCCTAGGCGAAAACAGTACCAGAGAAGTGCAACAACATCGCTACTACAATATTTTCAAAATGTTTGTACTATTACCATACGATATAATATATAAAACCAAAATTTTGGTTGTATTTAAATACAATAATATTCATCTGTGTCCACCCTCCCGAGCATCATTCAAAAAATTTGGATTTATGTATAATTTGCCCCCGTGTTTCTTTATGCATAAATTAAAATCAACATGTTCACATTTCTCCCTGCCATTTTCGAATCCGTTATATTGACATTCCTCGGGTAAAGACGACAAGTTGTATATCGCACCACCACCAAACGCTGAATCGACTTCAATAGGTGCACCAGGAGAAGGGTACTTAATATGTATTTCTGGACACCTCAGTCTTCCTGCCAGGAGGTCCTCGTTCCAGCAATCGTAATCCAAGTCTTTGTTGCGCAATGCCCACAAATCATAGTAGAAACCCTTCTGATTTGCAGACATCATGTCCCAACCATCAGTAGCAAAGCAGCTGTCGATTGTGTCTACAAATGTTCCTTTACTATTAACGCGATCTACATCTAAAACAATTAAGTATTGATAGTGATTATCTTTGTTGATTTCCCTGACCTTATTCAGGATCAGGTTTCGTCCTCGCGTTATCCGCTTTGTTCTCCTACCTTCAGTTATATTACTTTCGAAAATATAATGATATCTCGAAGGATTATTCAGTTTGTTGTAATGTAATACCTCTCTGGTTCTATCCGAGGAGTCGTTTTCATATATTATGACTAAATAATCATTAAACTTTTTCCCACAAAGTGCTATATTATCTAAAGTGTTCTGAAGAATGTGTTCAACTTTGCGACATGTTGCCGCGAAAATAACATTGTACTGTTTCATCTTCTTTGAAATCATACTACCTGGCTGAATACTTTCACTCTTATTAAATTTCAGTTCATTTAATAACCTTGCATTGTATTGTTTCATCTTCTTTGAGGTAGTATTATTACGTTGTTCATGTCGTTGAATACTTTCACTCGTATCAAATTCATGTAACAATCTCGCACTGTAATCCTTCACCTTCTTTGAGATAATACTTTCTTTAATAATAATAAATTCTAATTTATATAGCATAGTTATAATCCCACTATTCCAAGCATACAGGAGTAATACCAACACTATCACAAGGAATAAACTAAAATATTTGCTTGGCGCCATTTCAAATAATGCTAACGACATTGTTAAAACCAAATACTATAATATAATCACCACCATTAACGTTTTCATTAATATCAGAACCCAATGGCTTCCTTGCTCCTGAATTAAGGACTACAAGCTGCACTGGAGAGATCAATCCCAGATATGGGAATCCCATAATGGGATGCCTATTTGACAAAATTTCCGATTTAACGTGTCAAACCGGAGCCAGAACAAAGTGTCTCGAATATTAATGATATGCTATTATTTACATTCATTACAACATCTAAATAGTTACATGGATTTGACAAATGAAGCTAGATTTCTCTACGTTTAACTACTTATGAAGTCGCGCAATAATATCTTCCATGCGGTCTCGAGTCAAGATATTACATTTTGATGAGTCAAATTTGGCTCCATTTAGTGTGATGGAATACCCAAAACCTGTCAACAAATCCACGACTTCCTGGCAACTAGTCCCTTGTCCTTCTAAAAATTTTATGCTTAGTTCCATCTTAATGATACTTATTCTTCCTGACGACAGCAGCGACTTGGCCCCTTTCAAAATGTTAGTCTCGAATCCTTGTGCGTCAATTTTGAGAACACTAATTACTTTCCCAGCCAGTTCAGGTCTGGCAAAAACATTATCCAACGTGTTTACTGAAATGTTATAGGGGATCATTGTCTTTGCCAAAGCGCTGTTAAATTCATCGTCATGTAATCTTTTGCCAATAACAGAGTTGCCTTGATTGCCTACCTGTGCATACATTGTAAAATTCCCGACTGCATTTCCAAGTCCAATTGGAAATAATTCAATACTATTATATAGATTAGACCTCTCGAGACTACTTTGGAAATAGAACAGATTAGAGGGTTGTGGTTCGAATGAAAGCACTTTTGCGCCAACAGAAGCCATCAGCAAGGAACAGTACCCTATATTAGCACCAATGTCGACAAATAACTTTTCCTTTATCGAAGTTTCGGGGGTCTCATCAAGTAGTGAAGGTAATACGTCACATTCATCATATTTCCCATCACGATCAATCATTTTACTAACAATATCCTTATATGTTCTTAGACACATATCATAGGAGATTCTAGAACTCGGTGGCTTTATTGTTTTCCACTTACACGACTCTTTGTTTAAGTTTAGTATTCCATCTCTGAGCAACCAAGACTTAATATTATTATCTTTATATATAAGGTCTTCTTTTCCTGTAGTGTTATGCTTGCGTATAATTTCCTCTGTAGTATTATGATTATGTATAATGTCCTCCGTGATGTTATATTTATGTATAATTTCCCCTGTAGTGTTATATTTATGTTCAACTGTAGTGTTATGTTTATGTTCCCCTTTAATTTCCCCAGTAGAATTGCATTTATATATTACTTCCACTGTTCGTAATCCTGTAGTTACAGTTCTTATACTTCCCTGATTATCATTATTAATGTGTGTAAATAGAGTAAAAGCTAAAACAACAATCACGACCATGAGAATAGTCAATAAGGTTTTCATCGAGAATGTTCCAGAAAACGACATCAGTGACAAGTAGTGAAGGCTGCACAGGAATAGTTTATCTGTTAACACGCTATATATTATATCTATCTATATCTAGCAACCGACCTAACCAGAATAGGAAGGTAAATAACCCAGAGAAATCGATACCCAAGGATACAAAAATATGTTTTTCTCATTTCAAAGATCGGCCGCTATGAAAGTCACATTTTCCTTTAAACCAAGATCTTCAACAAGTTGAACCATATGTTCAAATGCTTATTCAGTTGTATTTGAGAGTATATTCTAAACAATATTTGTAATAGTAATTTAATTAGCTACCTGTTTGGTTGTCTACCATTTTTTTTGGTAGGGCCGATTTCATTTCACTGAAATTTTCAGAATTAGAAAAGAACATAATCCCGAGACCTCGTTCGAAGCCAATAGGCAGAAAATTCTGTGATTTCAGTATGCCTCCCGTGTAACTTGAGTTAGTATTAATCTATGCTAGGTTCATTTTGGTTGTTGGTCATCTTTTTGGTGAGCACTATTGGTTCACTCACACCGAGTACACAGCCGACTGTAATACCGTCAGTTGTACCCACAATCGTGCCATCAGTAACACCCACATATGTCCCATCATTACCGCCTACTTACACACCAACAGTGACACCTTCAATGCCAACTTCTAAACCTTCCTCTCAACCTTCGAGACAACCATCATCACAACCATCATCTCAACCATCGAGACAGCCAGCAGGGAGTCCAACAGGTCAACCAACGAGGCAACCGTCCTCACAACCTACAAGACAACCAACAGGAAAACCTACAGGACAACCAACTTCTGTACCATCATCAGCGCTACAAACTGAAATTATTTTTGATGTAACGATAGTTTTAAGTGGTATTTCATACAACACATATGTGTCTAACATTAACAACAATAATAACGGATTGATTGCAAGTCTGTCAAGTGTATCATCAATCGATTTGAGTCAAATAACAATAGTATCTGTATATAGTAGTGATTATAGAAAATTACGGACTGAAGGTTCTAGTCGTCGTGAGTTGACAACAAGTGCAATAACAGTCACTATGCAGATGATAGCCAACAAATTTTCGTTGAAATTGATCATGGATGACAGCACATTTCACACTTATATTAAATCTGCAATCGAAACAGCAATGTTGAATGGTAATTATCTGTCTGCATTACAGTCTCAGTCGTTGACTGGCTTCGTCAGCGGTGTAACGGTGACATCATCCAGTGTTGATAGTGTTTATGACACAGTCATTGTCCATTCATCCAAACCTACTAGTACCCCCACATCACAACCGTCATGTGGTACTGGTTCTGAAATTGACGGTGACGGATGTAGGTATTGTGGTCCTGGTTACATTACCCCAATATACAACACGGAAAGTTGCATCCCATGTCCAGTTGGCTTCTATGCCACAGGAATGCGTAACTTCGAATGCACCCAGTGTTCTTACCCTTGGACGACCGTCTTCGAGGGCTCGGCATCGTGCGAAGCTTTGGGGTTTGATGTAAATTATACTTTTATCTTCTCGCTGCTTGGAGTGCTAGTGCTACTATTCTTCATCGCGCTGTCGATGGCTGGAGAGGCGAGATACGTTGCGTTTCTGATGATGTCGTTCCCGGCGTTAGACATCCTTACCGACCTTATATACTTGGCGTCGTCCAAGTACTACAACATCTACTTGATAATCCCTGGTTTCTTCTTCACTTTCGCTCCTAATTTCATATTCATGGCGAAATTATACGAAGTTAAGGCATATTGCGGGCTATTTTTAGACTATTATCCAATTTTTTGGTTCCAAAATGACCGCCGCGTGTGGTGGATACACGATCACTACAAAGAGGATCTGTGGTGGCTTCTAGTGCCAGTGCAGCTAGTGCTGTGCTTGTCTTATACCTTGTGGGTCTTACTGGTGTTACCGTTCTTTGCATTTTGGTTTGTTTTGGGAATATACTTCTTTCAAGCCAAGTGTCTTAGTGTGACTCCGTTGAGAAATATCTGGTATCGTGTGTGGACAGGCACAAATGACTACGACACAGACCCGCTGCTTCTTGTTGATCCTGCTGTGTTGAATGAGTCTTTATTCGCGGAGTTTCTTGGAGAGACGTTGCCGCAGCTTATAGTGCAATCTCTCAATAACTTGTAAGTGCTTGATTGCTGCCTTTATACTTGATACACCTAACCACTCACACACTCACCATAGGTGGACCAATACCTACACCTTAGCGGGCTACCTCTCCACCTCGATATCAGTGTTTATTGCCATCAATGGACTGTATCGATACGGCTACTACACGCTGTGGAAAGGCGTGAATATAGACAACGTCCCTACCAAAATTACGATCGGTTTCTATGAGATCGACCTGCCGCGGCCGAAGCATCACTATTACGCGTATGGTCGGCGCACATCGGTAGTAAACAGCACTAATAAGCTGTCTGCTACTGGCAGCGGCAAGAATGCCGGCAGCGGTCGAGGTCGGCGGTTCAGTAATCACGGGGTTGAATTAATTGAAAGCGCAAAAAAGGCTGTTACTCCCGCAACTTTGAATAATAATAGTTCCAAGGCTCCTGAACAGCAGATATCCAGCAATGTCAAGTGGTATATGCCTGGGACATGGTCATCCGCTACTTCCGCTACACCAACCGAGGACTCTAGTCAGATACCGGTTGATATAGCAGATGGTGTGGCCGAGGACAAGGAGTTGCATTTGTTGCTAGGTCGTTTATTTTTGGAAGAGATCAAGGGTTGTGTTAGCCAAGCATTCAAACTCCTAGATTTTCGATCACCACAAGAAAAATACAAAGACTCGGTTGCCGATCCCACCGGACTGGTAAGTATCGTTGCGTATACAAAGGAATTCAACGATCGATTGGCTCAAATGATCAGCTCAAAAGTCCAGCGGATGTTGGACGACAAGTACGAGATTGACTCGGAGACCGAGTTGTACAACCCATTGAAAGCGGCGAGGGAAATGTGGTACACTCTGATGTCGTACCGCAAGGACCTGAAGATGGTGGATCACGTCGTCAGCCTGGGTATAAACAAGGCGGCTGACTTGGTTCATCTTGATGAGAATAAACTCGCTCAATTGCTGGATGTTGATCATGTGACTGGGATATTTGACCACGAAGACAGTGAGTACGAGAAGAGTGCATTGATAAAGTTAAGGGCCCTTGCAGACTTAATAGTCTTGAGTAATCTCGTGGTGGAAGAAGAAAAAGTTCTCAAGGAGACACTGGCTCCAAGTACTAATAGTGGCATGTTTGGTGCGCGTGGTGCGAGCAAAGATAATGTGGCTGTGATGGTTCAAGATAGTCATACTGCTGACTTGAGAACTGATGAAAGCACTAAGGTGCAGTTTGAAGAGGTATATAACGGCGAAGAGGATACAGTAGCAGCCGGTGGTGTGCAGCGGATTGAAGACTCGACAAGTACTGCTGCTGACGATGCCAAGGAAGTGAAGCAAGAGGCAAGGACGTTATGGAATAGTTTCTTTGGTGGTACCACAACGCCTACAACAAACGAGGCAGTTCCTGTGGATAATGCTACCACCTCTGACAATCTAGTAACTGACGATATAGCAGTAACAGACACGGTTGAAGAGCATACCGATGAGTCAGTATCGACTTCAACATGGGTTGAGAACAGTAATTCTATGGATTCGACGAGAGAGACCTCAGTTGTTGATGACTCTGCTGCGACTTCAGAAGATGTTTTGCGTATTGATAGCGATCCAACCACCATTCGCCACAGTTACTGGGGTTCCGTCGCAAAAACACTTGGAGTTGTCAAGGCAATAAAGAAGAAGTAATTATAGTTACAATGTGTAAATGTACATAAGAAAAAATCTAATTGATCTGAAATGGCATTGCGTCGCTGTAAGGAATTTTCTCATTTTCTGCATACACACCTCCATATACCTTCAACATCGACAAGTCTTCAGTCCGTAATTTGTTGGGTAGAAAGGTATTTGAGCCATCGTTGTCCCTCTCATAGTACAACCCTAATTTGATGGTCACTCGCTTTGGTGCAGCGCTGGATAGGTTGATATTGAGTCCTTCAGGCGAGAACTGGGGTCCACGACCATCGTCAATTTGTGCTAAACCTGCTCCGCCAATTTTCTGTAGTTTTGTAAATTTATTAAGTTTAGTATCAGAATAATAATACAAAAAAGCCGCAATAGACCCACGATATTCCCCTAAATTAACATAACCACACCGTATCCGATGGTAATAATAATGCTCTTTCATATTTATTTGCCAAATAGTTTTCAGGTTTTGTGGATTCATTATACTGCGAAAGACCAAACACCGAAGGTTTTGGCAAGAAACTTTTTACAAACTTCGAAAAGATATCATCTTGTTGCTGTGCACGCAACAGTGTTGATAAGGTAGCCTTAAATACAGGTCGAAGGAGAGGTGTATTCTCATGGAGAAGTAGAAGGAATACTGCAACCGAAAATAATAACCACATTGGCTACCTGACAAATAAATATGATTCCGCCTTTATGCATGCATTAGTGCCATGTGACTTATTCCACTTAAGTCCTTTCTAATTTTTTGATTTTTTTTCGCCAAATAAAATTTAAAAAAATTGAAAAACTACACCACTTGGTGCAGGCTTAGAACGAAAGGATGGATTCCATATCTACATCATCAGATGAAGGTGGTCCCATATTGCCACTCACAGTTGTATCAGCTGAAGACGAAGTGCTGCAGAGATATTCGGACGAGTTGCAGCGTTACGATGGTTTCTTTTCACTCTTGACCAAATGTTTGAGTTCATGGCAAGGTGAGCATCTGCTAGATCATTTAACTAAGTTCATTAATAGTACGTTTGGGCCTATCGTGGACTCTATCCCATACCAAAGAGCAGTAACTGTCAATAAAATAGAATATTTTCAGTTCGATCGACTTAATAAATTAGAATCGTTCAGGACTACAGCAAGTATGCTTGTTGCACTAGTTAACCAGTGCTTGCTTTCACCAGCAGATATTTTTAAGTGTGTTGAACTGCTCTGTATCAAAGTAAGTCCATATATTTCTGAATCGAGAACTATTAGTTATTCTAAGAAAAGTTGTGTAACTACCAGAAGCTCATTAAGTAATCCTGTATCAAGTAGAATCAGCGACAAAGACTTCTTTTTGCTATTCAAAAAAACTTGGTATCAGCTTCCTGGGGGGAAATTAATCGATTGGTACTACATTAAAAGTAATGTTTTGGATACTGATAAGCAACCTTTCAGGACAGCGGCCAGGTTACTCGCGTCGTCTAAGTATTCACTAAATGTAGATTATTTTGACAATCAGAAAAAAGCTATAGCCGAGCATGAAAAAATAGTGTCAGGTTACGCAAATGAGATAAATTACAATAATAACGAGGCTGTAGAAGCGACTGATACGAAGAAGCGGAAACCTGGTGATGAAAGTTGTTATCAGGAAAAACTCAAACAAAATAAGTTAGTACAAGATCAGATGAAGAAACAAAAGCTTGAAATTGAATTACAGAAAAAGCTGGTACTAGCAAATAAAAAAAAAATGAAAGATGAAGAGAAGAAAAAACAAAAACAATTAGAGAAGCAGCAAGCGGAGAAACACAAAGTTAAAACAAAAAAGGTAACGAAGAAGCAGGCGGAAAAGGAAAAGGTGGCGAAGGTAGTTACTGTAGAGAAGATCGTCAATGTGGAGAAGGTCGTGGAGAAGGTAGTGGAGAAGGTCGTGAAGGAGATTGAGTATCGGACTATTATAATTGCTCCAACTTCGTCGGGGCCATCATTCACCAGGTACTCGTTGAGTGATGTGAAAATGAGTGATGAGTTCGCCGATAGGCAAATAGAAGCTTGTCTTCAGTCTTTATCAAACTATATAGGCTCAAGTTCAAGCTATGAAAGCGGAACAATTGGAACATCTGTATACATCAACAAGTGGAACGAATTAGCGCAGAAGGGAAGGCTCGCTTTCACCTTGCCGATGGGCTTCATCTTTGGCGCTATTCGCATTGGTCGAGGCAGTAATAACTTGGAAGGGGAAGTGGATTGCATCTATGTGTCACCAGAGCAACGAAAACGTGGTTACGGCAAGCTTCTATACCAAAAATTTGAGCTTCACTTGAGTGAAATGGCCAAAAGTTTGAGAGCCAAAGCAGCTATCATTGTCGGCCTCAAACCTTGCCTTCATAACTCTGTCAGCTTTTGGGAGGAGATGGGGTTCCCGTCGCCGTTGAATAAAGGCGATGGCATCCCTTTGAAGAAGTACCTCAACGTGCAGAGCGAGACGGAAACTGATTAATGTAATCTATATTATTAATGTAAACATAATAACTTTAACGGTATAACGCAATCAGTTGACTTAGATTGAACGGGGCGTTAGAGAGTAGCGGTTGGAACACAGCTGCAGCGTCGCTTTTATTCTTACAATAGCTATGGAAAGCAGTTCCAATAGTTACTCTCGTAGTCGAGTCGTAATCTTGAATAGCTTTCATTGCACCGGCAATTTGTTCACATGTCACCCCACCACAACTACTTCCTTGCATTGCTCTACCAAAAATTGCAGCTACAGCAGAGTAGTTGTAGGTATTACGAATTAGCGTGAATATCTGAGTGAAGTTATCAGGTGTAAGTGCAGTGAGGTCCCCATAAGAGACCCATTCAGTCACAATTGGTAGCTCGTCAAAGCAAGATGTAAGTCCATCGCATAAGTACTTGATGTTTGGATCTGAAGGCGCTGATGGAATGTTGGTCGTGGTTGCGTATAGCTCATTAGTACCTCTCTTCATTGTAGTGTTGTTAAACTTGACTTCCTCCGAACGTTTTGCAACCCAGTCAGCAGGAAGATCGAAGTGATTCTCATTCTGAATGGCGACATGACCAACGTTTGGCTTCGTTGCACCAACTATTACAAGATTTATTTGCAATGAAGGATCATCAACACAAAATGGGGTACGGATTGAAGTATCAAGCCATGTTTGGATATTGATGAGTGTGCCTACGTATGTAGGAGCAGTTGTCACTGGAACCGCAACTCGATTTGATCCGTTATCCAACTCACTTTTGAGTAAGGCATTTACTTGACTCGCATCTGCAGCTGCTTCCTTATTTGTCTTATCAACATGTTTCAATTCACTTTTATCGATTCTCTTGTCAAGAACGTGTCTGTGCATGGAAGCAGAATGACCACTAGCTGATACTCCAATACGAGTACTAATGTCAACAACGACTGCTTTAACGGTTGCTTCTGAATTGTTATAAACCGCGAAGTCAACAATCGCATTTTCGTTTTCTCTAATAGTGGCACTGTTTACTTTTGTCCCTAAGACCATATTTCCCTTGTCAATGCAGCACCAGTACATAACCTTCGTGGTGACAGGTTCAATGCAAACTGGATTATTTGGAAGAGGAGTATTATTAGTATACATAGTTAATCCAACCGAATTTCTTACATCCCATGATAAAACACCATTACGATGTAGACGTGCTTCTAATGCATATGCAATTTGTGCATAATGGCCATTTTCACCATGGTAAAATGTTGGAGGCAATGAATTAGAAAGTTGAATACTAAATGGAAATTCATAACGACCTTTGTAAATATACTTGTCGTTACAATTATGCAAAAAGTAATTGGCTCGAATAATATCGACACTTTGATGGGCATAATGAGTGTGTCTATGCTTTCCGCTACCTGTTTCATACTTAACACATGTCTTTTCTTGTCCAATAAACTCAATAGTTACGTTGTCGCAATCAATCTTATCCTTGAAAACCTCGCAATAAACAGTTCCCTCAAGAACATCACCACCGCAGACATTACTCCCACCTTTCAACGATATTGAGACAACTGCACCACTAGAGAATACAGATGTGTTGTTACCCATTTTTGTCTCTGGATTCACTCGCTAAAGCGCTCAAGTCTCACTAGATTCTTCCGTTCGTCGCCAATAACATGAGCCAAAGATACCAATCGGCCCTTCTCTCATTTCCGTTGAACAAAGAAGTTTTCCTACTACTACTTAACACATTATATATATACCCAGTCATTCGTAACTAGACTATTGAAGTAATCGTGAAGTCGTGTGCAAAATAGTTTGTATTTGCGAAGTGCTTGATTATATCACGAAATAGGTACTTTAATGTATCACTTGTCCAAAATGATACTTATCTCAGTAGTCATGAATGAAAAAAAGTCGCTTGAGGACAAATTGTTGCACAAGGACTTTCATAGCATGCTGTATTTACTATTCTGCATTCTGTTTTCTTAAGTCGGACCGTTACACTTCAATGAAAGTTCCATCATAAACGACTTTTGTCAGAGAACCAATTATTCTATTGAGCTAGAAGAATAGTAGCTTGTACAGTTACTTATTAGCATATGGAGCGAATTTTCTTTGAGGAAAAGTTCAAGACTTTCAAGATATATTGCGGCAACTCTTTGTATTGCTTCTGTATCACACCGGAATTGTCTCTTCAGCATTTATACTTTGGTGACGCATTGCCG
>JACCDO012135592.1_pt1 | contig 11662 bp, 11 predicted proteins | sample 7446101 | NCBI WGS metagenome assembly JACCDO01 (sample SAMN15323440, study PRJNA562643) | freshwater metagenome | isolation source: river surface water | place: USA:Blue River Watershed | collected 2017-08-16
CTTGGCGGAGGTGCGGGCGGGCTTGGCGGATTTCATCAGTCGGCACGATAAAGTCCGTTCGCTTGAATGTAGGCGACTACATTTTCTGGGCATAGGCCTGCCAGCGCGGCATGGCTGCGGGAGCCTGCGCGAATATCACTGGAGCTGACGTCCACCAATTCGCTTGGGCAGACGAGCAGACGCAGTCCCGGCACACTTGGCGGAGGTTGCGGTTTTGGGCAGCCAGGGCGGGCTAGGGCCACAAAGGTGCACAGCTGCATCAATTCCGTGATCGCGCGCCATTCGGACAACCGCATCGCTTGGTCTGCGCCGATAATCCAAAATAACTCGTCTGCGGGGTGGGCGGTGCGCCATGCCCGCACGGTTTCGATCGTGTAGCTTATGCCGCCACGGGCGATTTCCCAGTCGCTCACCGCGAAGCGCGATTCTCCGCTCGTTGCCAGCCGCAGCATAGCGAGGCGGTGCTCAGCCGATGTTTGGGTGGGCTTGATTTTGAGCGGAGCTTGGGCCGAGGGCATGAAGACCACGCGATCCAAACTCGCTCCGGCCAGTGCGGCGCGGGCGATTGCCAAGTGCCCGTGATGCACTGGATCGAAACTGCCGCCAAAGAGGCCGATTTTCATGTGAAAAAAATCCGCTTCTGCCGTGGCCGGAGCAAGGTCAATTGCCGGGCCGGGCGCTCAAGCGGTTTTGAAAACGAATACGTGGCCTTTCTCGGTGCCGATTGCCAGTAGCGTGTCGTCTGGTCGCCAAGCTAACTTCGTCGCCGCTGCGGGCATACGCGCTCCGGCAATGAGCGGGTTCTGGCGCGTGGGTGACCACAGCGAAAATTCACCGCCCGCGTCGGCGCTGGCCAGCAAGCTGTGCGCATTTTGGAAAGCGACCACGGCTACGCGTGCGCCGTGAGGCAACAATACCGGCTCACGGCCCTCGGGGCCGGCTCCCGTGCAATCCCACACGCAGGCGTCGCGGCCGCCGCCCGTCGCCAGCCACTTGGAGTCGTGACTAAACGAGAGCTCGCGCAACTTTGTCTCGTAGCCGCTCATGTGCAGTTCGAGGTCTTCGATTGGAGCCCAGAGATGCACGGCGTTGTCTTGGCAACCGGCGACGAGCCAGCGTCCGTCTGGTGACCAAGTGAGGGCGAGAATGGCGTTGCCGTAGGCGTATTCCTTCAAAGCCGTGCCACTGGCGATATCCCAAAGGACGACTTTGCCGAATTGTGCAACGGCGCAGCAAGAGCCGTCGGGTTTCCAAGCAAGAGCCGTGATTGTTTTTGCGCTTTCGGGCAACTCGCGTGCGATGGAGCCGTCGGACCGCACGGCGTTGATTTTTCGGCCAGCGGCGGCGAGCAGAGTCTGGCCCCTGCGTGGCCAAGCTAGATGCTCGACCCACGCCGAGCCGAGCCGCGTCGCGGCAATCTCGTGGCCTGTGGATGGATCCCAAATTCGCAAGTATCCGTCTTGTCCGCCGGAGGCGAGTGAGGCCCCGTCCGGTGACCACGCGAGCACATTGGTGCCGTCGGCGTGGCCCGTCAGTTGCTGGAGTGCGTGGCCGTTGGCGGCGTCAAAAATTGTGATGCTGCCAGCGGCGGAAGCAGCCGCGAGGCGTTGGCCGTCAGGTTTCCACGTGAGATCGATCACGTAATCGTCGAGCACGGCGGCCCAGTGTTTAGAAAATTCCATGTCGTCACTTTCAGGAAAACGGGGCGGCTGACAAAAAGAAATCTTTGGGCAGGTTCACACAACGAGGGTTCGACAGGAGCGGCTTCGGCTTGCAACCATGAGGCATGGCAACGCTCACTGATTCGAAGTTGGCGAATCGTATCCTGAAAGGGTTCGGTTTGGGTTTGTTGGCTGGGGTGTTGACGCTTTGGTTTGGCGACAAGGTGCCCGTGCCGTCGGCGCTCCATGGTGTGCTCAGTGCCCTTGGGCTTGGTCGGCCGGAAAATGCATTGGGGCTCGCCCGAGGTTTGGCAGACGCCGTGCTGGATCCGATTGGGCGTGTTTTTTTGCGGCTGCTTTTCTTTGTGGTGATTCCGCTCGTCTTTGCGTCGCTGGCATCGGGCGTTTTGCAACTAGGTCGGCCGGCGCGACTCGGGCCATTGGCTGGGCGGACTTTCGGTCTGTTTGCGCTCAACATGGCCATCGCGGTTGGCCTCGGTCTTGTCATGATGAACGTGCTGCATCCTGGCGCGTTGCTTGATGCCGGGGTGAAGGAGCAACTGCTCGCGGAATACGGCGGTGTGGCCGACCGCACGGTGCAACTGAGTCAGTCGCGCGAGGGGCTGTCATTAAAGTTGATCGTGGAAATGTTCATGCCGGCCAATCTACTGGCGGCAGTGGTGGGGAGCAGTCCAACCCGGTTGGGTGATGTGCTGCCACTGATTCTTTTTGCGCTACTCGTCGGTGTGGCGGGCATGGGTCTCGCTGATGAGCCGCGCCGCCGGTTGCATGAGGGGTTGGATCTGGTGGCGCAGTTGATGACGAGTATCGTGCACTTCGCGCTACGGCTCGCGCCTTATGCGGTGCCGTGTTTAATTTACAGCGTGCTGGTGAAGTCTGGCTTGGATATTCTGCGGGCGTTGGCGGTTTTCGTGGCCGGTTGTGCGTTGGCGATGTCGCTGCATCTTTTTGGGACGATGACTCTGTGGCTGCGATTGTGGACGGGGCGGAGTCCGCGGGCGTATTTTTCTGCAATCAAGAGTGTGCTCGTGACGGCGTTTTCTAAGAGTTCGAGCAGCGCTACGCTGCCTACGTCTATTGAGGCGGCGCGTGAGCGGTTGGGCGTGTCGCCTGGCACGGCCGGATTTGTGCTGCCGCTTGGCGCAACGATGAACATGGCTGGCACAGCCCTCTACGAAGGTTGCGTGGTGTTATTTGTCGCACAGGTATTCGGCGTAGAGCTGACGCTCGCGCAACAAGCCACGCTTGTCAGTCTCGCGGTGCTCAGTGCGGTCGCAGTCGCGGGGATTCCGGGCGGCTCGCTGCCGTTGATTGCGGGGTTGTTGGCCACCTTCGGCGTGCCGCCGGAAGGCATCGGCATCATTCTTGGCACGGATCGCTTGCTCGATATGTGCCGCACCACACTCAATGTCGCGGGCGATCTTACGACGGCGGTCGTTGTGGACGAGATGGAGAAGCGCGCCGAGGCACGTCGAAGCAAGCCCGCACCTGCCTCGGCAGCATGATTTGGCTCGCACCGAGGCAAATGGCTTGCGCAGGATGCGCGCCTCGACCGGGCCTATAGCTCAACGGTTAGAGCAGGGGACTCATAATCCCTTGGTTCTGGGTTCGAATCCCGGTGGGCCCACCAACTCCGTTGGTTTCACGCTGGGCGGCGAAAAAGATAGTGGCTGACATGCCATTCCTCGCCGTCGCGGAAACGCCAGAGCTCTTCGCAAGCGAGATAAAACATCCGCCAGTAACTCCACCATTTCACGGCTTGGGCGTCGCCGTAAGTTGTGGCGAAGAGCGGCAAGATCGCGGCCCGGTGCGCATCCATATTTTCCAACCAGTGGGCGGCGGTCTGCGCGTAGTGCGTGCCGTTGACCTTCCAGTCAGACACGAGTCGCAGGTCGTCTTGAAACTTTGGAAACAAATCGTGCGCGGGCATCATGCCGCCGGTGAAGAAATACCGGCTCATCCAGTCGCTTTCATCCCGCGCTTCGAAGTGATAAGCGAAGCGTGCATGCACAAATACGTGGGCAAAAAACAGCCCGCCCGGGCGCAGCCAGCGAGCGATGCGTGCCATGAGCGCGGGCCAGTTTTTCATGTGCTCAAACATTTCGACAGACACTACCCGGTCGAAAGCTGTTTCCGGCGCCGCAAAATCATTCATGTCGCAGGTAATGATTGTGACATTAGTCAGTCTGCGGCGCGCCGCTTCGGCAAGAATGTGCTCCCGTTGTGTGCGGGAGTGGGAGACGCCCGTGATGTTAGAGCGGGGAAACTTCTCTGCCATCCAGAGCGTGAGCGAGCCCCAGCCGCAGCCGAGTTCAAGGATGTGTTGTCCGTCGGCGAGCTGCGCGCGCTCGCAGGTGAGCGCGAGCATCGCTTCCTCGGCTTGGGCGAGCGTTTCTTGGCCGGTCGTGTAGAAGCACGATGAGTATTTCAGGCGCGGGCCGAGACAGTGCTGGTAAAACACAGTCGGCACTTCGTAGTGCTGCTCCTTTGACTCGGCCGTATTCACCGCGATCGGTCGCGAGCGCAGGTCGGTCGCGAATTTCGCGAGCGCAGCGGCAGAATCCTCGGTGTAGATTTCACGCAGTCGCTGGCGCAACAAGCGGCGGATGCCGAGGCGGATTAGCCGGTCGGGCAGCAGGTTTTTTTCGAGGAGTCGGTCAATCATGGAAGTTGTTTGGGGAACCATGGCACAAACGTGCTCGTGGTTTTTTGGTAGCGACGGTAGGCGTCTCCCTTAGAGCGTAGCGCTACTTCCTCGTTTAGCGGGATGCCGGAAACTCGGAGCAGAAGAAATAAGATGAGCGCAGGAGCGGTGAAGGCTACCCAGCCGAATGAGGCGGGTAGAGCCACGAGGGCAAAGGCCACCCACACGAGCCACTCGAAAAAGTAATTAGGATGCCGACTCAGCCGCCACAAACCTACGGCACAAACCTCTCCGCGATGCGTTGGCTGTCGCTTCCAAGCTGCGAGTTGTGCGTCGGCCAACGCTTCGCCTGCGAGTGCGAGCAGCCAGAGTAGCGCGCCTGCTACTTCGAGGACGTGAAGCGTTGGTTGGTTGTTGCGCATTGTTAACCAAAACGGAAGGGCGAGCAGCACGACGCTCGCGGCTTGCAGTTGGAAGAAACCAAACATGGTGCGATGAAAATGTCCGGCCCAGCGTTGGCGCATTTGCACATACCGGCTGTCTTCTTGCGGGTGATGTCCCGCCACGCGGCGGAAGAGATGCGCGGCCAAACGTAAACTCCAGAAACTGGCCAGCGTCGCCACCGCCCAGCGACGCGGTCCCCAGCCTGTTTCGCCATTTAGTGCATAGAACCAAACCAAGGGCGTGAAAGCTGCGGCCCAGAAAAAATCCACAAATCCGTAATTATCCAGCCGCCGGCACACGAGGTAGGCGACAGAGAAGCCGACGCACAGCGCCGCGAGTGCGAGAGGAATCATCGCAGCAGTGCTCATGGGGTGGCGACGGTGCGGCGACGAAGTGCCAGTCGCTGCAACAGCGGCCGGGTCGAGAAATATATCAGTGCGAAAATCAAGGGCGCACTGAGCACCCACGCGCTCAATGCATACAAGCCGGCTTGGCCGAATTGTCTGAAGAATGTGCCGAAATCGGCTTCATGGAAAACATGGAGCATTTCGGTCACGCTAAAGCGGCTGTCTGCGGGCGCTCGCCAGAGCCGTTCGCCGAGGTGCACGTAAACGACAATCATCACCAGATGCACGGGGCTAAGCGCGTAGTTGAGGGCTTGGAGAATGGCTTGGTTGAGGCGGAGACGCACGCCGACGGCGAGGTTGAGCGCGGTGGTGAAACCTAAAAAAGGGAAAAGCGAACAAACGCTGCCGATGCCGAGTGTAAGAGCCAGTTTAGCCGGGCTGGTGCCTTGGGTCAGTTGCCCTAGGAGCGGCGCAACGATGCGGCGCTGCCAGACCCCCGGAGACGAATTGGGCTCAGTGGTTTTCACGCGAGTAGATACACGCCGATTGCCGCCGCGGTGAGAGCAGACGGCAACACGAGGCGTCCGGGCAGGCGGCGGGTAAAGACGTCGCGCAATGCCGTGACTTGGTCGGCCGGAACAGCCGAGACCGCGAATAGTTCGCGCAAGAAGTAGGCCGCGATGGCCAGATTACCGAGCAGTATCACGGCGACGAACCATAACACGCGTGCGACCGCCGCCGTCTCTTTCCAAGCCATCCATACATAGACGGCGAGGAAGCCGAAGTAGGCGTCGAAAAGCGTGGCAACTACCCACGGGTCGCGGATCGTCGCGCTGTGCGCAAAGTCGCCGAGCGACTGATGCAGACTGGCCCAGCTCGTCACCCAAAGCATGGCGGCGAGCACGGCAGAAAAAAGCAGGCGGAGGAGCCAAATCATGAAAGTAGCGAGTTGTGAGTAACGAGTAGCGAAGAGGATTTGGCTGCGCAGGTGTTCGCTGCGCACTAACCGTTGCGCTTCATCGAAAGGATAAGTTGTTGGGACGAGTGTGGAGAGTTTGCACCACTGAGATGTGGCGCAGGGAGAATGCGGCTTCGCAGTAGCAGAGATAGTAATGCCACTTGCGGATAAAGCGGTCGTCGAAGCCCAGTGCGCGCACTTGGGGTAACTTGGCAAAGAAGCTTTCTCGCCAAATTTGCAGAGTGCGAGCGTAGTCGCGGCCAAAGTCTTCGTGCCGGCTGAGCACGAAACCGCCGTTGGCGGAGAGTTGTTGGTTGAGGCGGTTGGCGGACAGCAATAGCGAGCCGGGGAAGACATGCTTTTGGATAAAATCCACGCTACGTCGCAGGGAGTCGTAGCGATGATCGGCACAGCTGATGTATTGTAGGGCGAGCAAGCCTTCTGGTTTGAGCAGACGATGGCAGGCGCGAGCGAAGTCCGGCAAGTAGCGGTGACCGACGGCTTCTAGCATTTCGATCGAGACAAGTTTGTCGAAACGTCCTTGCACGTGGCGGTAATCTTCGAGCCGGATTTCAATACGGTCTTGCAGGCCGGCATCTACTACCCGACGGCGTGCGAAGGCTTCCTGTTGGCGCGAGAGGGTGACGGTGGTCACGCGGCAACCGTGCATGCGAGTAGCGTGCAAACTCCAGCCGCCCCAGCCGGTGCCAATCTCAAGCACGTGATCCTCTGGGCGCAGTTGCAACATGCGGCAGAGTGACTCGTTTTTAGCAGATTGGGCCTCGGCGAGGGTCGCGTCATGACGTTCCCAACGTGCCGAAGAATACATCATCGTCTCATCCAACCAGAGGGAGAAGAAATCGTTCGAGAGGTCGTAATGCTCGGCGATGTTCCGGTGTGCGCGATCAAGGGAGTTGTGTCGCAATAAATGCCCGATGCGGTGAAAAAATTGCAGTGTATTAGTGAGGAAGAGTCGGGCGTGTCGTGAGCCGGAGAGCGTGGGTGCGCTGTCGTAGTTCAGGATGAATTGGCCGATAACCGAGGTAAGGTTGGGCGTCTCCCAATCTCCGTCCATAAATGATTCAGCGAAGCCGATATCGCCGTGCAGTGCGCACTTGGTGAAAAATGCTAGGCGGCGCACGCGAATCAGTGCGGGCACTCGAACCCCCGGCGCTGGCTCACTGAGGTGCGCAGTGGTATCGCCGAATTCACGGGCGGAGCCATCGGGCAATTCCAAGCGGAGTAGGCCGCGGCGCATTGTGCTGAAAGCCGAAAACACCAGTCGGGCGGCGAGCGTGGGTGCGAGAGCCTGAGCGGAAGATTGGGCGGTGGTGCTGGCTGATGGGGCGGTCATATCTCAGGACGCAAGGTGGGCTCGATTGGATTGGCGTTGGGCTGGAGCGGTTGAGTAAGGCTGGTGTGTGGGCGGCGCAGGTCGTTTTGTTCAGTCGCGCGCGCGGCTTTGGCAAACCACGGTGTCTTCTTGAACCAGAGACGCAAGGCGTGCCAATGAATAAGAGTGATAATGCGCAGCGTGAGCAGCGGATACTTGAGAGAGAACCATGCGAGCCGTCCGTCAGTGAGCGGCTGCTGCCGTCCGGTTAATGTGCTGGTGAGTGTGCGCGCCGCGCCGGTGAAATCGTCGATGCGCAATGCGAGGCGGCCACTGGGTGAACGCAGATGAAAATCAAAAGCCACATCCACATCGCTGAAGGGTGAGACGTAGAAGTTCTTGGGCACACGGAGATGGAATGCGCCGGCGTCCGTGCGAGTCTTAGGGCCAAGGGTGAAGACTTTCATCTCGCGGAAAGTGTTGGTCACTTCGGAGAGAGCGGCGACGGGCTGACCGCTGCGATCGTAGCAAAAATAGAATGAGACTGGGTTAAACAGGTAGCCAAGCACACGCGGCAAGGTGACGAGTTCTATTCGCCCATCCGGTAAAGGCACTCCGTGTGCAGCAAGGTGTGCAAGCACGCGTTGTTTGAGATTAGTGTCAGGGAGCGATGGGACAGTAGCGGCGGTGCCGGGGTTATGCACCGGCTCTGGTGGGAGAAAATCCGATTCGCGGAACGAAAACAGATTTGCGCGGTTCAGCGAGAAAAGGCGCAGGCGGTGATGCAGGGCGGGCAGTTCGTCCAAATCTATCGCAAAAAGGAAAATGCGGTAGGCGAACCGGTGGCGCGTGGGCGCGAACCGGGCGTGCATTACTTGGCATTCGTAGAGGCGGGAGTTCATCACGCGCGCCGAGACGGACGGCGCGGCGATAGACAAAGCCAGTAATGCCGTTTCGGCAAATGCTGATGTGGTCGGACGGTCACGAGCTCGGCCACGGGTCGCGACCGAGCAGCTGGCGGGCGACGTTTTGCGCGGAGAGCAAACCGTCCTCGTGAAAGCCATAACGGGTCCATGCGCCGCAGAAATAGGTCTCGGTGGTGTTAGCGGCGGCGGCGTTGAGCGCGGGGATTTCAGCTTGGGCTCGTAGGGCGGCGAGCGTGAACAACGGGTGTTCGTAAGAGATGGTGCGCAGAATTTTTTTCGGGGCGATGCGTTCGACGCCGTTGATGTTGACGAAATAATTTTCGCGATGGGAGACACCCTGAAGCCGATTCATCCAGTAGGTGGTGCTAGTGGAGCCGTCGCGGGCGAGGGTGTAGTTCCATGACGACCAAGCGCGGCGTGTGTGCGGCATCACCGACGCGTCTGTGTGCAATACAGCCGTGTTGGGTTGATACTGGAATTCGCGGAGCAGCCGGGTTTCGTCGGGCGTCGGATCGGCGAGTAACGCAAGCGCGGCGTGGCCATGGGTGGCGAGAATGACGTGATCGAAAGTTTCTAGTGTGCCGTCGGCGGTGGTGAGGAGGATTTTCCCTTCGCGACGAGCGAGGTGGGTGACGGGGGTGTTGAGCCGCAGATGAGCCCGCCAAGGGGCCGTCAGGCGATGGACGTATTCGCACGCGCCGCCGTCCACCGTCCACCACTGATGTTGGGTGTGCAGTCCGAGAAAGCCGTGGTTGTGAAAGAAACGCAGTAGTGTGATTGCGGGAAAGCTTAGCATCTTTTCCGGGGGCGTGGACCAGACGGCGCTGCTCATGGGCACGAGGTAAAGCCGGAGGAAATCTTCTCCGTAGCCGCGGGCGGCCACATAGTCGGCGAGCGTCATCTCGCTCCAAGTTGGCTCGGCGAGGGCGGCGACGGCCTCGCGGTTGAAGCGAGCGATACTGGCCAGCAGACGGTAGAACGAAGGCCGTAGCAAATTGCGCCGCTGACAAAAGAGATGATTCAGCGACGAGCCGCCAAATTCGAGTCCGTCCGCATCGTGCCGCACGGCGAAAGACATGTCGGTCTTCTTGATTGGCACACGGAGTTCGGCAAAGAGGCGCGTCAGCAGTGGATAGGTGACGTGGTTGAACACCATGAAACCAGTATCCACGGGCAGTTGCCGTCCGGTGCCGGGTTCGGGGACGGCAACGGTGTTGGTGTGCCCGCCGGCGTAGTCGGCTTGCTCAAAGAGCGTTAGTGCAAAGTGGCGATGGAGGAAGTGGGCGCAACCGAGTCCGGCGATGCCGGAGCCGATAATAGCGAGACGCTGCATGGACAAAAAAATGCCGCCCAAAGTGGGCGGCGGTGAGTGTGGTCAGATGTCCGTGGATGCTGGGCCAGCGGCGTTGCCGGGATTGGGTGCCGCGACTTGGCCAGAAACATCTTTGTGCATGGCCGGGCCGTCCTTCTTTTGCAATTGGGTGGCGACTTCCGGTGAGTTGACCGTGGCGAGAGCGATAGCGGCGGCGGTGGGCACGACTTTGCGGAAAGCGTTAATCTCTTCCTGCACGGAGGACTGCCGGGCTTGCTGCACAGTGTCGTTATGGGCTGAACGCGCGGCTTCCTCGTAGATGGATTGCGGGACGGGTTTGAGGCCCCAGATGAAGCGCGTCCAAGAGAGGACTTTGAGCGTGTAGTAAGTCGGGTCCACTTCCCACCAGTAGAAGCCGTTGCGCGTAGCGGATTGGTAGCGGTGGTGATTATTGTGCCAACCTTCGCCGAGCGTCACGAGGGCGAGGATGAAACTATTGCGCGAATCATCCGTGGTTTGGAAGCGGCGACGTCCCCAGAGATGGGTGAAGGAATTGATGGACGCGGTGCCGTGAAAAAGAGCGGTGGTGCTAATGAAAAAGCCCCAAACGAGAAGCTGGGCGCCACTGGTGCCGAGACTGGGGGTAGCAGTCTCCAGCCAAGTGCCGAGGCCGAACAGGCTGACGGCAAAGAGCAGAGGGACGACGAGGTCGAAGCGGTTTAACCACACGAGTTCCGGAAATTTGGCGAGGTCTTTGACCTTGGTGTAGTCCGTGGGGAAGTTCCGCTTGCTGGTGATCCAGCCGATGTGCGACCACAGGAAGCCATGGACGTGTGGTGAGTGGGCGTCTTCGGGTTCGTCCGAATGTAAGTGATGGTGGCGGTGATGGTAGGCCCACCAAAGCGGGCCGCGTTGGACGGTCGTTCCGGTGCAGAGCGCGAGGATAAACTGGCCCAAGCGCGAGGTGCTGTAGGTTTTATGGGAAAAATAGCGGTGGAAAATGCCCGTCACGAAAAACATCCGCACAAAGTAGAGAGCCACCGCTGCCCAGACGGCGAACCAGCTCCAACCGACCCAGAGCACGCCGAGGCAGCCGAGGTGCAGCACGATGAAGGGGATACAGCGCACGAGGTTGACGCCGTCGGGTTGAGCGCGGATGGCCTCGGGCGATTCGAGAGTGTAGTCAGAATCGATCCACTGAAGGAAGGAGACGGTGAGGCGTCGGAAAAGGGAAGGCTGGGAACGCACGTGATAAGTCAATCTAGAGTTGTGGATGAAATGGAAGGATGAGCGAAACGCCTTTTCGCAGTAGAGCAAGGCCGGGTTTTATTCGGTATGAATTGAACCGCGAATTTTACGTCATTTCACTCTTAATGTCGCTTCGTTTGGGAAGACGCATGCCGAATCGAAATATCTCCTCTTTGGCGGGATACAAAAAAGCCGCCTCGGGTGAGGCGGCTTAAAGAATGATAAACTTATATCAGATTAGGTGTGGGCGCTGATTTCCAGCACGACGTCGTTAACCTTTTGCTTGGTCGTATCATCATTGTCGGGTGGGGTGTAGGTCTCGAGCTTCTGCTTTACCTCTTTGGAGGTGGTTTTCAGAGCAGACGCGTCATTAGTGCTAACACCGGGTTTCGCGGCGATCTTAGCGGCATTTAGAGCCGTGTTTCCGGCTTTAACTGGGTCGGCATCAGCAACCGTTTGATCGTTGACGAGATCTACGGCAAATTTGGCCGCCTGAACCGCGTTTGTCAAAGTAGCGCTGCCACGTCCGTCAGCATATAAGGCGACAGCCTGAGCAGCTACATAATCAGCAAACTCAGCTTTTTGAGCAGCAGTCGCGTTTGTCGGGAGTAAAGTGGCCAGATTCGTGCCAGCTATAATGGCAGCCCGGATTTGACTCTGTAGGTCTGAGTTGAAGGAGTAGGCGGGAGGCGGGTTGTTATTATTGTCGTTGCCCGCCGCGAGGCCCGCCGCGAGGCCCCCCGCCCCGAGCAAGCCCGCGAGGCCACC
>JACCDO012144786.1_pt1 | contig 11662 bp, 11 predicted proteins | sample 7446101 | NCBI WGS metagenome assembly JACCDO01 (sample SAMN15323440, study PRJNA562643) | freshwater metagenome | isolation source: river surface water | place: USA:Blue River Watershed | collected 2017-08-16
GCGCCAACCTATGATAAGCCAGGAAATGTCAGGAAATCGGCAGGAAATAATCACAGGGTACCAACTCAAAATCTATTTCCTATAGACGTATATTGTAGTGAACCATTAGGAAATAAATATTTTAACAGGAAATATTCATGACTATCCATATTTATGTTATGATAAGCCGGTAACCTACTCATGATAAGCCATTTTCGGCTTATCATAAGCCAAAACTGGCTTATGTAGGAAATATTTCCTGGGAAATCTGTTAAAAATTTCCTATATTTCCTGGAAATTCGGCTAAAAATAAAAAAAAATTTCGCGCGCCATCCCATGATAAGCCAGGAAATGTCAGGAAATCGACAGGAAATAATTACAGGGTACCAACTCAAAATCTATTTCCTACAGACGTATATTGTAGTGAACTATCCGGAAATAAATATTTTAACAGGAAATATCCATGACTATCCATATTTGAGACATGATAAGCCGGTGACCTACTCATGATAAGCCATTTTCGGCTTATCATAAGCCAAAACTGGCTTATGTAGGAAATATTTCCTAGGAAATCTTATGTTAAAGATTTATTGTTTAATTATAAAATACAATAATGGAAACAGTGTGTGAAGATTGTAACAAGAAATATAAAACATATGCTGGATTATGGAAACATAAAAGAAAAGTTCACAACATTTATGAAATAATACCTGAAAAAATGGATCCTTCCAAAATAAATTCTGAAAATCCGACTAAAGTTATGGAAAATTCATCAAATAATTCAGTTAACAGTCATCTTCAAATTTCAAATCATAAAATTGATGATAAAATAATACCAGAAAAAATGGATCCTTCCAAAGTAAATTCTGAAAATCCGACTAAAGTTAGTGTAAAATACCAATGTTCAAATTGTAGTTTAATTTTTAAACATTATCAAAGTCGATGGAAGCACGAAAAGAAATGTAATCAAAATGATATTTTACAACTGAAAGAACAAATGAAAAATTTAACAGAAAAAGTAAAGGAGATTGATAATAAACCAAAAATAGTAAATAATTACACAACAAACAATACACTAAATAAAAAACAAATATTAATAACTTGTCAACCAGGTTCTGAATCAATAGATCATTTAACAATATCTCAACAAAGAGCAATTATGGAAAAAGGATTGCAAAGTTTATTATATTTAATAAAAACAACAAATTTTGCGAAAGATATACCTGAAAATCATTCATATTGTGTGACAGCATTAAATGATAAACATGCTTCAATGATTGATGTAACAACAAATTCAATAATAAAAACTGATAAGAACGAATTATTTGACAGAATATTAATAGGAAATATAAAAAAATTGGAGAAAATTAGTGATAATAAACAGTTTACACACAATGAACGTGAAGTTTATAAGCTTAAATTAGAAAGTTTAAAAGATTTATTATTTAAAAATAAAAGAGGATTGAAAAAATATTATAATGAATTAAATTTGTTAAGTTATAACAATAAAGATTTAATAATAGACACATGGGCATCTTTAAAAACTTTAGATGATATAATTGAAGATAATCAAGATATATTAGAATATAATTTATCCGAATCAGAAGAATTAGATAATACAAATGATAAAACTAATAAATCGCGGTTTAAAGGTGATCATATAATAAATTATTATTCTTCAGATGAAGATAGTGATGATAATGATAGTGATACTGATAGTGACAATGAACCTATCCTAATACAAATTAAAAAGACACAATATATATTAGAAGGTACAAGATTATATACAATAAAAAATGGTGTAAAAGGAAAATATTATGGTGTATATGAAAATGGTAAAGCAAAAAAAGAGATTGATATATAAAAAATATTATTAATATAATAATTATCTATTTTATTAATAATATGGGAGCAATATATGCAAAATTAGATTCATCAAATGCAGTTGAATCATTAAAATATGAAGGTACAAGAAATACATTAGTTAATATTGATATGGATAAATATAAAAAATATTTAAATGATTTTGGTGTTATTAGAATAAAAGTAAACACAAATGAATTAAATAAGTATATAGATAATAAAATAACATATTATCTTAAAAATAAAACTACACATATAAACAATGATTATATAAGTAGAAAAAATAATATAAGTTATGCTTTCTCAATTTTATCTCAAGTAGGATTTTTAGTTTTAGTTAAAAAAGTGGAGAATTTTTCTAATACTAATAATATAAATAATATCACTAGATTTTATGAAGCCTTTGGAGATGTTACAGCTGAACCAAGTACTAATGCCGCACAAGAAGAACAACCAATAAAAGATGAGTCAAATTTTGATTCAATAGCAAACATTTTAATACCACAAGTTTATTTTACTGATAAAAGAAATGAATTTATTGATTTCATATCATCTCATATATCAAGTGGTGATTCTCAACCTTATAGACCTGATAAAATAGTATATGATAGTTTTAAGAAATTATTAGATAAATTAAACGTTCATTTAAATCCTCAAGTTAAAATAGCTAATATGATAGGATTTTTAATTAATATAGCAATAATATCATTTATATTAAATAATAGATCAGGAACAGATTATTTTGGTACATATATAGCATTAAGTACAGATATGTTAAAAGAATACATAAAAAGAACACCAGATGATACATGTATATTTTTTGACAACACACAAAAATTTTTACAATTTACACCAGGTATGTGTGAAGATGCTCAAACAGCTGTTACAAATAGCATATTAAAAAATTGCCCACCAACATTTATTGAGAAAAATACAGCACTTAAAAAAGAAGATAGTTCACTAGTATCAGATTTAAAAACACGTGGGGATGAGATGGCAAAAACAGACGAGAATCTAAAAACAGTTACAGACACAATTGAAAAAACAGAACAAACTTTGAAATATTATAAATATGGAACTATTGTTTTAGGAATAATATTAATAATTATAATTTTAATGATGTTATTTGGTAAAAAAACTAACACAAGCGCATCAGTTGAAACAGAAACTGATTAAAATAATAAAATATTATCAATAAAAATATTATCTATTTTATTAATAATATGGGAGCATTATATGCAAAATTAGATTCATCAGATAAAATTATATCATTAGATACTGAGTATCAAATATTGTTCAAAAATAATATGGATAAATATATAAAATATTTAAATGATTATGGTTTTATTAAAATAAAAGTAGATTCAACTGAATTAAATAAATATGTAGACACTAAAATAGCACAATATTTTATAAAGAAAAATATTAGAACTAATAATGGTTTTGTTAGACGAAAAATAGATATTAGTCAATTTGTTACTGATATTTCAAAAACTGGATTTTTGGTATTAGTACAAAAACAAACAGAAAGTTTTAAAAACGTAAAATTAACCACTAAATTATATGAAAAATTTGCTGATACATCACCAACCCCAAGTCCAGAACCAACAGTAGCAGCTGGACCAACAGTAGATGAACCAACAGTAGTAGCTGGACCAACAGTAGTAGCCGGACCAACAGTAGCTGAGCCAACAGTAGTAGCTGAAGAAACAGAATTGGAGGATACATCTAATATTGATTTAATAGATTATATATTAGTACCAAAAATTTATTTTACTGATAAAAAAAGTGAATTTATTGATTTTTTATTTGGACTTGAAACAGAACAAGCAAAAATATTATTAAATAGTAATGAAAGTGGAAAGTTTTTTTATGAAAATATAAATAAAATGTTTGATAATTTTGATACAATAAGTAATCCACAAATTAAAATAGCTAATATGATAGGTTTTTTATCAAGGCTAATGATCAGTATGTTTTTATTAAAACATTTATCAGAATCAGGAGAAGATAAAACTGTTCCATTATTATTAATAGAAATTTTTAATGAATATATATTAAGTATTTCAGATAATACATGTATTTTTTATGATGAAACACAAAGTTTTTTAGAATTTCCTGTAGATTTGTGTGTAAATGCAAAAACAACATATACTAATAGTATACTAAAAGGGTGTCCTCCTGTTTTAGAAGAGGAAAACATAAAAATACAAAAAGAAATTGATAATAAAAAATCAGATTTAAAAGCAAAAACAGATGATCTTACAACAAAAACAGATAAGTTAAAAGAGAAAAATGATAATTTAAGTAAAATAGAGCAGAGTTTAACCTATTATAAATATGGATCAATTATTTTAGGTGTAATAATATTAATTTTAATAGTGATGATGTTTTTAAGAAAACCATCAAGTTCATCATCTATAGAAAAAGAATCCGATGAAGCATAATCTTCGATGTAGTAAATAAACCGATTAAGTTAAATATTTTCTATTATAATTATAATAGAAAATGTCTAAAACTTTACACTTAGAACAAAATGGTAGAATATTTCCAACATGGGTAATGGATAATTTTAAAAAGTATACATTACCAGAAATTTTACGTATTGAAGGAGAAGATCCATGTAATGAAAAGAGGGTAGAAGGTTTAACTTTATATCAAGAATTTATAGGACAATATTTAAATTATCAATCCCCATTCAAAGATATGTTAGTATATCATGGTGTAGGATCAGGAAAAACAAATACAATGATAAATGTATATAATGTATTATTTAATTATACTCCAAAATGGAATGTATTTTTATTAATACCAGCAGCTTTACATGATGATCCTTGGTTGAAAGATCTTAAAAGATGGATGGCAAAAGATAATTTTGAGCAAAGATTTGCCAATATTGTTTTTATTCACTACGATTCTCCATTTGCTGATCGAGATTTTTTAGAAAAAGTAAAAAAAGCTGATTCAAGCAAAACATCATTATTTGTAGTAGATGAAGCTCATAAATTTATAACTAATGTATATAATAATGTATCAAGTAAAAAAGGGAAACGTGCCCAAGTAATTTATGATTACATACAACAAGAGAAAAAAGAAAATTCAAATACAAGAATAATGTTATTATCAGCAACTCCAGTATCAAATACTCCATTTGAATTTGCTTTAATTTTTAATTTATTAAGACCAGGTTCTTTTCCAACATCAGAAAGTATATTTGAACAATTATTTATTTCATCATCAAATTTTGCTTCATTAAATGAAAATACCAAAAATATGTTTCAAAGACGCATATTAGGTTTAGTATCATATTATATTGGTGCTACACCAGATAAATTTGCTCAAAAGACAGTTCATTATGTAAATATACCAATGGAATCATATCACGAAGAAATATATAATTATTTAGAAGAAATAGAAGAACAAAAAGAGAAATTAAGATTAAGAATGTCCAGAGGGAAAGTAGGCAGCGATATGTCAACGTATGCTTCATATACAAGACAAGCATGTAATTTTGTCTTTCCAAATATATCTGATAAAATAAATGGAGAAAAACGTCCAAGACCAGGACAATTTAGAATAAAAGAAACAGATGCCGTAGTAATAGATGAAGGTAAAAATTTAGAGAAAAAGAACGAGTTAGTAAAATCAAAAGCAGAAGTTTTAGAATATGTTAAAACTATAAGAATTTTTATAAATGCTTTCATTGATTATTTGAAAGATTTTATGCGTAAAGACAAAGAAAAAGGACATACATTAAGTGATGATGTTAAAAATTTTCATACAAAATATGATGGATCATTTACAAATTTTTATCAAATGGAGAAGAAAAAGTCCTTATTATTTGAAGCAATGTATATGTCAAGTCCTAAATTTATTCGCATAATATTTAATATATTAAAAACAAAGGGAACCGTAATGATATATTCAAACTATGTAGAAATGGAAGGATTACAAATTTTAAAAATTTATCTAAGTTTCTTTGGATTTGTTGATATTGATGAAGATTCAGAATTTGACAAAAATAATATATCTCCAACAAAAAAATTATCAAAAGATGGATTAAGATGGTGTGAATTTCATGGTGGTATTGATAAGGAATTAAGAAGAGAAAATAAACAGATTTTTAATATGAGTGAGAATGCTTATGGAAAATATTGTAAGATAATAATGATATCTCCAGCAGGCGCTGAAGGTATAAATTTAAATAATTGTAGACAAGTTCATGTTGTAGAACCTTTCTGGAATGAATCGCGTATTGAACAAGTTATGGGTCGTGCTATTCGTTTCTGTCAACATAAAGATTTACCACAAGAAGAAAGAAAAGTAGATGTGTTTAGATATAAAATGATTCGTAAATCAGGGAAAATAACAACAGATGAAAAGATGGAAGATATATCCCGTAAGAAAAATAACTTATTATTATCATTTATAGAAGCTGTAAAAGAAGCATCAGTTGATTGTGAATTATTTAAAGCTCATAATATGATGGGTTCGAAATATAAATGTTTTCAATTTAATGAAGAATCATTATTTGATAAACCAGTAGGGCCAGCATTCCAAAATAAAATAGAATATGATAATAAAATAGATAATGGGTCAAATGCTAAAGATTCTAGTCGAATTAAAATTAAAGTTAGAAAGATAAAAGCCGTAAAAAAAATAGATGAAAATTCATATAGTAAAGAAGTAGATTATTGGTTTTATGAAACAACAGGAGTAGTGTATGATCTAGATCTATATTATCCTATAGGAAAAGTAGAAAAAGATTTGGATGGAAATTTTATGATGTTAGATAATGATATTTACATAATAGGTGATTTAATAGAAATACCAAAAATGCAATTATATTAAAACAATAAAATTATAAATTTGCTTTAATAAAATCTTTAACGGTTTGATTGTATTTTTCAATATCAGACAAATATAATTCAGCAGCTTGCCTATTAGCAGGAGAAGCAGGATTAGGATCCATTAAAAGAGACATAATAGATACTAATATAGTTCTAATATTTTGTGCCGGACTCCATTCAGCAGTTTGTAGAATATCAACACAAATTTTTCCATCTTTATAAATATTAGGATGATACATTGGTGTAATAAACTTAACAGAAGGAGGTCTAACAGGATAATCAGAATCAAATTTTAATAAAATATTAAAAATACCATTTTCATAAGGAGTATTACAAGGTCCATATATTTTAGCAGTCCATTGTAAAATATCCGATGGTTTATCAATTTCAATACCATCAATTTTTTCATTAAGCAGTTTATTTAATTCTTTTGTAAGTCTTGCTGTAGCAAATTGTATACTCATTAGTTATTGTTAATTATATATATAATTAATAATAATCAATTTTTTATGGATTTTTAAATACTTTTAATATGACTAAGAGAAGCTAAATTTTTAAATGTAGAATTACCAGATTGGTTTAAAAATTGATTAGGCATATTAGGCATAGAGTTCATAGCATTAAGTTGCATAGCATTAGACATCATAGGTTGTTGCATATTCATACCCATATTAGCACTCATTTGAAGAGTTTCAGACATATTAGGCATTTGCATAGTATTATTTTGTCCTAATTTAGCAAGATTACCAAAATTCATTCCACTAAATTGCTGAGCCATTTGAGCACCAGACATAAGATTTTGGTAATCCATGTCATTCATTTGATTACCAACAGGAGCTAATGTATTAATCATAGCAGCATCAACATCAAATGAATTAATATTAGAATTCATACCAGTCATTTGTGGATTCATTCCCATCATATTAGGCATCATACCTGGTTGATTCATAGCCATCATATTAGGCATCATAGATTGATTCATAGACATCATATTAGGCATATCAGACATAGGTTGTTGATTCATAGCCATCATATTAGGCATCATAGATTGATTCATTTGCATCATATTATTTTGGTTGTTAAATGAAGAGTGAACAGATTGTTCAGATCCTAAAATAGCTTTAAATTCTTCAGTAGTGTTGATTTCACTGGATGATTCATAATTATGTTTTTTAGATTTAGAATGTCCAATTTGTCTACTACCAGTAAAACTAGATTTTTTAGAGACTTTCTTTGAGTTTTTCTTGGTATTTACTTGTTTTGGCATATATACAATATTTAAGAAATTTTTTAAAGTATTATTAAATTTTATACTAAATTTATTTTTTTTTGTTTTCCTTTGTAGTTTTAATCTCAAATGCGATTTTTTCAAGTTGAGATTTAAGTGAAGCATTTTCTTTTAAACAAGCCTTATATTCTTTTTCTAAATTTTTATATTCTTTTTCCAAATTTTTAAAACTTTCTAATTCTTTTTTAAGATTTTTAATTTCCTTTTTAAAACTGTCTCCGTCATTACATTCTTCAGTCATAATTTCTTGTTTAAGTTCTTTTTTAATTTCGTTTCTAATTTCAGCTTCAGTCATTTTTTGATAAAATGTACTAGTAGCAATTTGTACAGACCAACTGATTGTTCCATTTGATAGTTTAATAAATCTACCTTCAGGATCAACTTTATCGAGAGTACCTCCTAATCTAAATTGTTTTTCTCCAGTTTTAGGATCAATAGAGAAATATCTAATATGAGTACCAATAGGTACAAATCTAATATCAGCTACTTTTTTGTACTCTTTAAGATTATTATAAATATCTTGTTTTGATAATAATTCTTGAGCAGTTTTAGTAGGTCGTACATAGTTACTAGCAGAACCAGGTTTTCCAGGTGGTTTGTTATTCATTATTATATATTATAAAAAATCTTTATATAAAGAAATATTATCAATATTTAATAAATATGACACCTGAATTAAATTGGCATACAACATATAGTCATACAATTGATATTGGACCTAATACAAGATTGATTGACTATATAAATAAATTAAGTAATAAGTCTGAAGAGAAAAATGTAGAAACAAAAATAAATCAGATAGAGAAGGATTATCAAGATAAATTAAAAGAAATAGATAATTTATGTAAAAATAGTGAAGAAGTTGAAAAAGTCAAACTACTAAATAGTTTGTTAATTTTACAAAAAGAATTAGATATAATAAAATTATTAACAAAATATACTTTACAAAACAAGGTATTAGATTATGATTTTATAGTAGCTTGTTTAAATATATTGTTAACCTTAAGTGAAACTTTACGTACTAGATTAGGACAAAAAGAAATAGTTCATGATAAAACAAATTCAACAAGTACACCAGGAGATTTTACAATATCTCGTTGTTCATATAAATTTTGTTCATATCAAGATAATTGTACATATAATTATAATTTAAAAACAAAAGCATTATGTTATCAAGACCATTATGTACATAATATGGTATCAGCAGATTTAAAAATCTTATTAGAACATATAAAAGTGAAATACGAGAAAACAAAAATGGTTTTACATAATAAAGAAATATTAAAGACTATAAATACATTAAGTTTTGTAATAGGTCATATGGAAACAGAATTAAGAACAAAATGTTTATACAGCCCAGAATCAGAATGGGAGTCTGCCCATGTTGTTAAAAATAAATAGATTAAGAAATAAGCTGTACATTTGAAAACATAAAATAACAACCTTGCCAACCAGCTCTTTTAGCATTAGGGCCTAAAGGTTTTCGTTGTAAAATATTAGTAGTGTTAATATTTTCGAAAGGAATATATAAAATATTTTTAATATGATTTGTATTTTTATCATATTGAACAATAATATAATCAATATTTTGGTGAAGATTAGAGATAGTGGTATTATAGTCACCACCAATAGTTTTAAAAGTATGACTATTTTTAACATCATCGTTATCTTTTTTAGTAAATTTTTTAGCTTTAATTTGGAATTTTTGATTACAGTTTTTACAAATGATATCTTTTGATTTTTCATTAGTTTTGCATTTTTCGAAATTATTTCCAGCACATCTAGTACATTTGATGTTAGATTTGACATATATTTCACAAGCTTCACCTATAATACGACTTTTACTTTTCCATTTGGTATTTTGAATAATTTGGTTAACAATAGTATTAAGTTCCATGTTATATCATATATTATAATATACTAAAAAAAATTCAATTTTACTATATTATATAATTATCTCAATCTAGGTGGTAGATATTCAAGTTTAAGTATTTTAAAAACATCATATTCAGAAGTGATTGGTAATTTAGTACCATCTTCTTTAAATAATCCATATTCAGACAGCTTAAGTTTAAATGTTTTAGCAATTTTACGCATCTTAACATTAAGATCAGCAGAACCAGTAAAATATAATAAAGCAGAAAAATATGAATCATATGGGATAAATCTAATATCAATACGTCTAAATGGATTTTCTTTGTACTGAGCAAATCCCATATACTTAGTTTCAAAATTTTTATCAGTCATATCATCAACAAGTAGTGGTTTGTCATCATTTGTTTTAATGTTATTTTTTAACATTTTAACTAATAATTCTAAGTGATTAATTTCTTCCTGTATTTCAGTACTAGTACCAATTTTACTAACAAGTACATCGATATCACCACTAGTAGATTTTTCTCTACGATAAGATCCACATATTTCAAAAATATATTTATTAGTATCATCTAATTTATACTTTTTATTCATTTTTTTAATAAGCGATTCAATAATTTTATATACTTTATCAATTTCTTCTCTAGGAATATCACCTTTAAAAATACCATGATATTTAACACCTAATTTAATTTTATCATTAACTTCAATTTGATTTTTCTCAATTTTTTTCTTGAGATCTTTAACTGATTTAACACCTTCTTTAATAAGTTCTAAAGCATGTGCTCTACCGACACCTACAATAGATTCAAGTTCTTCCAGAAGTATCATATTTTCGTCTTTAGTATCTTTAAAGTTAGCGATTTCTTCTAATTTACCTTTTTGAATAATTTCTTTAACACGATCGATTGATCCTTTACCAACACCTGGTAATTCGGCGAGTTCGTCTATATTACTAAGTGTAATTTTTTTAGGGAATTTAGTAATTGTGTACAATACATTTTTAATTTGTTTTAATCTGTATGTATTAGCAGTGATAGATTTTGTATCTTTTTTACCTTTAGCTGTATCAATTTCAAGTTGAATAAAATTAACAAGTTTTGTAAATTCTTGTATTATTAATTCATTTGGTGAATCAGAATTAGACATTATTAATAATGATATATATTTTTTATATCAAATTTTCAGTTTTTCATATTTAGTTAAAATCTGGATTAATTTTATTTAACTAGAAAATAAAATTAATAAGTTAATCAAAATATATATAGAGCATAAGTTATATTATAACTTAATGCCTTTTTGTTTAAGTTTAAATCTAAGTCCTGTAGAAGAAGCAATATTACAAAATACATCTGGTGTAGTATTGTCAGTAGATCAATTACATAATCTAAGTACTTATTTTCAACAATTAAAAAAATATCCTAATCCAAAATATACAATATCTGATATGGATACAAAAGTAGTACTTCATGGTATAAATTATGAAAATGATGAGTCAAACATGTATTGGTTAGTTTTAACAAAAAATTTTAAATTTGTAGATTTAGGAATACCAATAACATTAGATTTAGGATCAGATTCAGTGTATGATAGAATAAGTGATGTAGATACAAATATATTAAAAGATATAAATTCAGTAGTATCATTAGATAGTACTGATTAAAATAAAATAATATTATTGATTTAAAAGCAAAATAGTTATTAAATAAATAATGGAAAAAATGGGTAAAATTATTAACAAAATATTTCCATTAACAGGAAATATGTCTGAATTAAAATTTGACCAAGAAGGTTTATGGTCGATAAC
>JACCDO010687863.1_pt1 | contig 11661 bp, 10 predicted proteins | sample 7446101 | NCBI WGS metagenome assembly JACCDO01 (sample SAMN15323440, study PRJNA562643) | freshwater metagenome | isolation source: river surface water | place: USA:Blue River Watershed | collected 2017-08-16
ATCCCATATCACGCTCCTTTGGTTTAGGAGGAGATTTGAGATCTTTTCGCATATAGCGTATAAAGAAAGGTAAAGAGCGAGAATCAAGTTTGTAAAGACGATTTTCTCCGGACTGATCCCGGGCTCCCGTAGTGGTACCATTAGGTCCATTTACAGGAGGAACAATTTGAGCACTAGAAGCCATATTGTATATAGCAATATAATTGATATAATTATATTAATTATATTAATAGAACCATCATTTTTTATTTTTATATTTACGTTATATGTTTTATAAGTGAGTGGGGGGCGATTTTTATTTGTTTTTATTTTTTTACGACTTTTTATTTGTTTTTTCTATAAAATAACAAGTAGTGTAATATAATATATATACAATAATAATTAAGCAAGTTGAGAAGCGATTTGCTCCATAACGATTGCTTCATAATTTTCATCACCAAATAGCTTATCAATACCATCCATTGAGTGGAAGATGATCTTAGCACTGTCAGATTGACCTGAACGTCCGGCACGACCCATCAGTTGATAGATGGAGTTTCGTGTAGAAATGGGCGAAGCAGCGTAATCAGTTGTAACGGAAATCGAGTTTACACTCTTAATGTTAGTTCCGTAAACAATGCTAGAATCAGAAATGAAGAATTTGGCTACCTTTGTAGAGCGCTCATAAAGATTGCGTACAAAATTACCCATTCGAGCAACATCGCGAATTGCGACACCACTCATATAGAGTTTGATAATCCTATCATCAATTTCGTGTTCGAAACACTTTTGAATGGTATCCTTTGAAAGCATCATATTCGTACTATCGTTAACAGATACACCAGCGTTTTCGGGAACAAAACGTTCTGAATGTTGGTGAGAGTTTACAAGATAGCGACGCGAATAGCGAAGCTTCGGTGCCAAATCACGTTCGATGTCAGCTTTGCGATCATCAGCAGCGCGACTGTCAGCTTTAAAGCTTCCGGCGCGGCGAGTATCTTCCTTTTCGGCACCATTACTACCACCTGATGATCTTTCGACCACCTTGCGGACAGTTTGGACCTTTGAAAGGGCTTCAGCTAACTTCTCTTCTTGTTCACGATAATCAGCAAGAATACTTTCAATTGACGGCGAACCGTCAAGAAGTTCTTCTGAAATTTCGCACACATATTCTGGCATACGACCAGAAGTCGACACTTGAATCACCTTACCGCTATCATAAAGATAAGCGTTTGAAGTGAGAATGTGACTTTGATCAATAGTGATACCAGATTGGACTTCTTTGTGTGAAAGCAATGGGCAATTGTATGCCTTCAGTGCTTCAAACAAAGGAATGTTGTTAGAAGTGTGTATATTTCTGAAAAGATCCAGAATATAGTTACGTACCGAAACGTGTTTCACCAAACCAAATTCTTCGAAATAAATCGAGAACTTAAGAGGATCGGGAATCAACGATTCATTCGGTGTAATCATATAATACACTGCTTCAGGTGAGTACATACGAATGAGAGCAGAATCATTTTCGAGTCGAGTGATAAAATCACCGAGTTGAGTAATATTTTCAAGTCTCATATGAGGCATATACGCACGATAGACTGCTTCTCCTTCTCCTTGGGAGAAGGGAGCAAAAACCGAACAACTGATATTAAGTCGTGAAGACTTTACGTCAGCAATAATCGGTGTATTTTGAAGTACCATAAAATTCATATAGTCCATACGACGAATCTTTGAAATAGATTTGTTATATGTGTTCTTCCAGCGCTCTCCAGTAAGAAGAGACCTTTCGAACACGCGTTCACGATACGCCGGTAAAGGTGTAGTGTGACGGGCAATGAATGGATCACGGCACCACGACAGTTGCTCCATATTCTGGAGAGTGGCTGAAAGCAGGATGGTTTGACGAGGAGCCTTTTTGAGTAGATTACAAGTGTGACGAGCGAATTCGCTCGTTACACCCTCTTCCGCACCGGCAGTTACCTCATCAAAATATCCAACAAATCGTTCAGGGTACGCATCAAGCAGTACCGAGCACGACTCAGGATCGGCAATAATAATCGCGGGGTCGCGAATAGTATGCTCAATATTAAAGATCCACTGTTCGTCCAGTGACCCATGTCTCATGGGATCATCTCGGGCTTTACGATAGGCTCGGAAGTCTTGGTAAAGCGTCTTGAAAGGACGAAGAGTAGTGCGCTTAATTCCGTCAGTTTCACCAATGTATGAAGACGCTACCCAGAAGGCAATGTCAGCATCACGGCAAAGACCGGAAACCATGTTACGAACTTGAACGTTGTAACATGAGTAAAGCATAATCTTTTGATTTCCCATCGGAATATAGTTCCGAGGGAGAATAATTCCCTCTTCAGGCGCACGTTCATAAGAATGAAGTGCGTGAGAAAAGGTTTCGTCCTTATTGTTCTTATTATGGCCAAACTCAATCATTGCTGCTAAAACAGCAGCAAGGAAAGTTTTACCAGAACCGGGACTAACTTTGTAGGTCGCAAAAAGTGGGGCATTTTGTTCGAGAGCGGTGCGCAAATAATTGTACACTTCCTTCTGTTCCGAATACAGTTGTCTGGAATTAGGTTTAACCTTTTCCCAGGTTGATTCGATAAAAAGACGCTCATTCGAAAACAATGCCTTCATAACACGCGGCATTCGCTGTGACGCATCCACCGAACAAATCCGACGAGTAAAACGATGTTTCAATTGCTCGATAACATTGTCAATACCAGTCAGAATATAGTCAGGAAAGTGCGAAAGCTCAGACCGCATACGCGAAATAGAACAGATACAATCGAGAATTAGATTCACGGGTGTAGTAGAATAGTGCTCATCAATATGTTTATACATATGAAGAGCCCAACGGATCATTAAGAAAATACATACCATAACATTGGTATATTTACGAGCAACATTTGGTTTAATAAGGAGTTCATCCTCAAAGCACGAATTAATTGAATCGATCATTTCCATACGACGTTCACGCTCCTTGCGCTCGATAATTTCGGCGGCGGATTCGTGACTCTTCTTTTTGTTCTTTTTAGCATCTTTGGTGCGTTCAGGTTCGGGAAGCGTAACTTCGAAATACTTCGAAAGCTTTCCGAGAGTAGAGATAAAATATCTCCACTCCTCTACATTGAATACAATTGTATTTTGTTCATCTTGGGTACACTCAGGTGAACCCATATCTTTCGTTTTTAGAGTTTTAATGATATCACTGTAAGGGTCAATCGGCATCTCATCAACAGTTCTCCAGTCATTTGACTCACCAAGAGTCGCAAGCACGGAAGCCTCAGCAGAGGAATCAGCATGTTCGACGTTAGCAGACATTTGTTTGAAAATCGTTGTACGTAAGAGCAGAAGATAAAATTCGATAGCTTGTAATATTTAATTATACAAACAACGAATCTATATCTTTTATTTGTTAAATTTTTTTTAAGACCAAATAAACGTAAAGAAATTAAACTTTACGTTAACATATTTTTATTATATATAATATAATAAAAATCTATCAATCTATGATAAAGTAAATTTGTACCCCGAAAAATATTATAAAATATTTTTTTCAAGAATTGAAATATTTTTTATGACTATGTTCGGGGAAAAGTATATCAATTATTATAATTATAAACTTAATTTTTGAACAATTAAGTAACTTAATTCGCTATAAATATAATGTCTACTAAAATGGAATAAATCATCATTTAATCGGTAATGATTTCGGAAATAAATATAATCTTTAATATATTGTGAAAATCCATAATCAATAATTTTGATATCTACAAATTGTTCATTTTGGTCAAGAATTACAAAAACATTATCTGAGTGTAAGTCACTATGGAGTATTCCATTTGAATGAAGTTGAATAATCTTTTCATCTAATTTTTTCTTTAATTCTTCTTTATTATAAGAATGATGATCTAAATATTTCGATAATGTTGTACCATGTAAATATTCCATATAAATAATTCCATAACAACTACTATCTTCATCATTTACACAAACATAAGCATCATAAATTTTTGGACCTACGCCAATATTTCCAGCAACTTTTGATATTTCAATCTCTTTCATAAAATTAATATATTTTAAATTGGTTAATGTTTGGGTAACATCAACAATTTTTATACATCGATTTTCATCTAAACGATATACAGTACCATATTCACCAGAACTAATATATTTTAATTTTTTATAGTCATCTTCATTTTTTAAACATTTCATAATATCTTGAATGGTTGGTATATGTTTATAAATATAAGACCGCAATTCATGAATTAAAATCCTTCGATAAATAAAATCATATAAAAAATTAACAAATTCTTTACTTTTACTTTTGCTTGACATAAACTTTTTACTAACGTTTTGAAGATTCTTTTTTATTACAAAATCAATTGAATGCTTCGCAAGTTCATTCATCGATTGATTCACATTTTTCGATCGCGTTTGATAACTTTTTAAAGATGATGTTTTTAATGGTTTATTATTTTGTGGAAAAAACTTTTTAATATAAAAATCAATAATTTTACCATATTTTGGATAAACATCACGATAATATTTTGTATAATAACCTTTCATTAACTCTTTTTGTTTTTCACTTGTTAATTGCCCCATTTTCAAATAAAATATTTACTATTTTATATATATATTTTATTTCGGTTGGTATATTTTTTTAATATAATGATATAAAGATTCATAGATATGAGTACGACTAAATTCATATAACTTATTTAATCGTCCATAATTTCGATCATATATATAATCTGTAATATATTGAGCAAATGTATAATCAATAATGACTATTTTAATCGAATTTGATTTTGATTTAGATTTTACAACAATCATATTAATCGGTATATCTCTTCGATGAGGGGATATAAGTGTAATATTATGTTTATATAACTTTTCAAATAAACTTTCTAACACATTTCGCGCTCTTTCTTTATTATTAATATCTTCTAAATATTTTTCTAAATTAATACCATCAATAAATTCCATATAAATAATACCATATGATTTGCTATTCGTTGTATCGACAAAAATTTCTACATTAAATATTTTTGGACCCATATTTAATTTTTCGGCAATTTTTGCTATTTCAACTTCTTTATAAAATGCTGGATTTTCATCATAATCCGAAATTTCTTGATCTGTAATATTTACAACTTTAATCATTGTAGTATTATTAATTTTGAAATAATTTGTATTTTCATTTCCATAAAAATGATTGAGTGGAGTTATTTTTTCCGCATTTTTGATATATTTATATAATTCAGAAATATGGGGTATATACGTAATATTTGTTTTTAGAAATGTAGATAATTCATAAATAAGAATTTGTCTGTAAATATAGTGATATAAAAATATATTTTTTTGATCTGAAAATTCACTATTTTGAATGGGTGAATAATTACTAATTTTTTGAAACGAATTGCTTTTATCTTTTCGTATAGAAGTATAATTATGTGAAGATATTTTTTTGATATGATTTTGATCTCGTTTTGGATAAAAATCTTCAATTATTTTTATAATTTTCTTATAATTTTTTTGATGAAAGGATGTATAATATTTATGAAAAAGTTCATCCATAATTCATATATAATCACTATTATATATAAATATTTTTATATTATTTGTAAAAAAAAGACAAAAATTTACCAACGGAAGATGGATGAGAGACCACCTTTCTTGGACTTCTTGCTCTTCTTGGTCTTCTTGCTCTTAACCTTCTTTACCTTCTTAGCATCAGTCTTCTTGGAAGCAGAGCGGCGACGACGACGCTTGGCACCACCAGGGATTACAGGGGCAGCGCCTTCAGTGGAACCAGCGGGAGTTACAGGGGTTTCAGCAGCGTTAAATGCGTTACGAACGGCTTTACTAGCGGCACTAGCAACAGCGGATTTTTTATTCTCAGATACATTTACATCTGATAATGCTCCTTTAACAGCAGCACCAGCGGCCTCAGCGACTGTTTCTTTTTCAGCAGCACCACCGCGCATGGAGCGACGGCGTTTGGTAGAGCGCTTCTTGACTACTTTCTTGACAGTGCGCTTTTTGGCAACCTTTTTGGTAGAGCGCTTCTTCTTTTTACCACCGGTCATATTATCAGCGGGTTTAGCACCACCTTCAGCAGGTTTAGCAGCTACAACACCATCTTTGCCCCATTCAGCAAGATCGAATCCCATAACCTTTTCAAAACCAGCAATTTCACCACCACCGCGCATGGAGCGACGACGTTTGGTAGAGCGCTTTTTGGTAGAACTCTTTTTAACAGTGCGCTTCTTGGTAGCGCTCTTCTTTTTAACAGTGCGGCGTTTCTTACCACCTGATACAGGTTCACCAATACCGAACATGGATTGGAGTTGTTGAAGTAACTTTTGTTGTTGTTGTTGTTGTTCTTGGGCAACCATTTTTTCTTTTGTTCTTATATATTATATTAAGAAATTTTTTATTATTGAATCAAAAAAAATTAAAAATTATAAATTAATAATTATTTTTCCTAAAAAAATAATTATTACGCACTTTTCAAAAATAGTTTTATTTATCTTTTTTTTTAATTTTTAAACTTTTTTACTTTTCACTTTTTTTACTTTTTTCATTTTTTTAACTTCTTTACTTTTTACTTTTTTTATTTTTACTTCTTTCTTTTCTTTCTTTTCTTTCTTCTCATTTTTTACTTCTTTTTTCTCTTTTTTACTCTTTTTCACTACTACTACTTTTTTACTATTTTTCATAGTTTCAATATCTCGTTTTCGTTCACCTTCTTTTAATAATTGTACAATATCATCTTCGTGTATTTTATAATATTTTTTATGTACTAAATTATGATTGCGAATTGTTTGTAAAATATGATAAAGTGAAGAATCATTTTTATTTGTCATACCTTCTACTTTCATTATTTTTTCACTATTTCCTTTAACAATTTTAAATGCTTTGTGAACATGACCATTACTATTTTGAATAATTTGTGTTTGATGTTGAAAAATACGCATTTTATATTATTTTTCTATAATAAAAAAAGATAAAAAAATTTTTAATGTTAAAAAAATAAAAAAAAAAAGAATGAATTTATAGAAGTATATGAAATAAATGAGTGAAAAGATTATTTTAAAAAAAGTATATGCTGAAAATGATAAAGCATCTTCAAATATAAACGCATATTTTGATAATTTTTCCTTATATAATTATTCTTTATATGATCAATTAAATCATATTTCTCAAGAATATATTGTTTACTATCTATTTTTTGGTTTATTATTATTTGCTTTTTTCCATCGTTTAACAATTCAACCATCTCATATTTTAGCATTTTTTGTTTTTATCATTATTATTTATTATTTTATTCAAAAGAATTATGGTGATTTTATACAATTTACGAAAACAAAAAAAGGTCAACTTAACTTTTTAAATGAAATGCTTATGAACTCATCTTCGAATTGGTCAATTCATAATAATTTAGATCAAATGAATATTAAACCCGAATTGCGTCAATCATATTTACATTATAATCCTTATATTGTTCAATTTTATTATAATACTCGAGAAATGTCTATTTATAATATTGAAACATATGTAGATTCGTTAACTCATTGTAATAATATGTTAGGATTACTGGTACAAATGCGAAATAATCTGGAAAATCCATTTCAAGATTATAAAAGTGCGATTGAAGAGTATAAAAAGTGTATAAATGCTTTTAAATCGCTTGTTTTTAAATCACCTGGAGGAAAAAGTGGAAATAAAAAATTAAATGATTCGATTCATACATTACAAACTCTTTTAATGGGTGTTTTAAAGGAAATGGAAATGATTTGTAAAAATGTAAATAAACTAAATGGATTAAATACGATATCTATGCCGGACGATGCTTTAGAAATGCATACTTTCATAGATTCAAATCCATTGGGATTAGATAAAGTTGGGTTTGATCAAAAATATGATCTTTATTAAACTCCAACTTGTGTTCGTTAAACTCCAACTTGTGTTCGTTAAACTCCAACTTGTGTTAATAAATCACTTGATGTTGAAGATAACACTTCACTTCCTAAAGCATTTGGATCAAATCCAGTTGGAATTTTGTTAATTGGTTTTGATTGAAGTTCAAAAGAACCTTTGCGAAGTTCAGACATAGGAATATATTCACCAGACTTTTCAAATTGAGCAGACCACTTTTCACCTCCTACACCCCAATGGTCATTAGGACCTGCTACATTACCGCGTGAGTTTACAGTGTTTAACCAATCACTTCCACCACCACCGCGCATGGTTCTTTTCTTTTTAGAAATTGTTTTTGATTTGCTTGATTTTTTAGTAGATCTTTTTTTAGTGGATGATTTCTTGGTGGATGATTTCTTTTTTTGATCATTTATTTTTTTCTTTAACTTTTCTACTTTTTCGACTTGAATTTTATATTTTTGTTGTGCTTTCATAACCATTTGATAAGCAATTCGTGCTTTTTCTTGTGCTTTCATTAAAGTTTTTTTAGCGTTTTCTTCAGATTTTTTTAATTTAGTAAGCATACTCTTTTGTGAACTCATTTTTAAAAATAGTTACTTTCTACTTTTATATAAATATTTTTATATAAAATGTTATTAAAATATATTTATTTAAACAGCAGGTTCAGATCCCCAATTTTCATTCGCACTTATTTTTCCTTGAATTTGTTTATCAAAAGAGTTTGATTTATCTTTCATATTTTGATAAAATCCATTTAAACTTGCTGATGTGAGATTTACTGTATTATTCATTTCATTAATCATATCTAAACCACCCATTTTAGGAATTAAACCATCTACCTTTTGTTGTGTCCAAATACAACCTAACTTTTTAAACGCATTATTCCATGATTTTCCACTTAATGGATTATCTACAGTAGGTTTAGGACATGCTTTATAATCATAATTAGCACCTCCTTTCATTAATGTTTTTTTGAGGTTGTTTTTTTTTTGCTACTCTTCTTTGTGCTTTTACGTTTTTTTGTTGTTGTTGATTTCTTTGTACTACGTTTCTTGGTACTTGTTTTCTTTTTAATAGTACGTTTTTTAGCACCACCTTTTACTGAAGCAAACTTTTCTTCAATACCGCTACCAAGTCCAGGAAGAATAGGTGATTCAGTTATTGATTTACCTCCAAAATATCCACTAGGAAGTGGTTGTCCACCACCAACTGTTTGAAACGCAATACCAAGATTGTCCTTGATAAATTGTTCAGTTAATTGAATTTGACTTTCACCCTCTTTAGATCCACCACGCATTTTCTTCATTTTACGAATAGTAGTAGTACGTTTCTTGGTAGAAGTTGAACGTTTCTTGGTAGAAGTTGAACGTTTCTTGGTAGAAGTTGAACGTTTCTTAGTTGAAGTTGAACGTTTCTTGGTAGTACGTTTTTTACCACCTTGTTGAGGTGAATTTAGTGTAGGATTTTGAGAATAATAGATGTCAGCATAATCTTTTGAAGCATTACATGTGCCACATCCACTTTGGAATGATTGGAAACCGCCACTTACAGGTACAGACATTTTAAAAAATCGAATTATATACTTTATAATTAGATAAAAACTTTTTTCTTAACTTTTTTATTCTAATATTTTTACATAAAAATAAAAAATATTAAAAATATAAAAAAAAATAATTTTTTAATTAAAAGAAACAACAATAGATGTATTATTTTTATTAATTGTTTTAATTGCGGATACAGATAATTGACGACGTTTTCTTCTTTTATCTTTTTCACTATCATCTTTCTTTTTATACATATTCTTTAAAGATTCATTCATATCCTTCTCAATATCAACATAATGATCATTAATATATCTTAATATCTTATTTTCAATTGCCCATCGAAAGAAATTTAATTGTCCTACCGTTGTAATTACCTCCTTTCCTCCATGTACAATAAAACGAATACGTTCTCGACGACAAAATGGATCAAATTGTTTCTTTTGATATCCTTTTAATTGAGATTTATACGCAATATATACTGTAAAGTTCTTTTGTACTTTTTTATTTTCAATTACATAAGTTGTATTAAACTTTTTACTATAATTTGTTACAAACCAATCTAAAATACGAAGTGAAATTTTAGATGTTCCCTCAATAACTGGTAATAATTCATCAATATGATCTTTTTTATTGAAAAAATGTATTAAAGATTGCATAAGTATATCTTTTTGAGATACCACATGAAGAGATTTATGATTTTCAATATCTGGATGTATTGTTGTTTCTTTTTGTTTAACCGCACTTACACTCATTTTTTTTAACAAATATATTTAATTATAAATGAAATCCTTTATATCAAAATAATTTGTTTTGATTTTTATTATAAAATAAAAATCAGATATTTCTTAATAAATTAAGATATAATAAAAATATATATTTAAACGTACTTTTATTTTTTTCCTATATATTTCAGTAATAAAAATAAAATATTTTTTATATAAAAATAATTTACGTATATAATAAAATATAAAAAAATGTATACGTAAGTATAAAATGAAGTATTTTTATATAAATAAATAATTTATATAAATGAGTTTATAATAAAATGTTTTTTTTTGTTTTATAAAATTTTTTTTTTACAATATATAAAAAGATTACTTTATTTAAGCATCCATTTCCATTTGACCTTGAGATACTGATTCTTTTTCCACTTTAGGGAAAGCAGAAGCCATAAATGTATCAATAGTAACAGGTGTTGCTCCATTATTAATCATCTTATTGTAAATGAAACATTGAAGTTTCACATCTTGTTCCGAAAGTTTACTAAAAACTCGTTCCAGATTCGTTTGTACTTTTGATGTTTTGTAATCACTATGAAGTCCATAAACAACCTTCTTCAAATAATAAGGTACTGGAATCATTAGTACATTTCCACTCTCATCCTTCGGACGCTTTACAAACTTATTTACATACAGTTTGTGAATTTGCGTCGCAATTTGATAAAAGTTGTATTCATAACTACTGAACTCTTGAGCGTCTTGTGGGAAAATTGCCATATAATCGCGAAGTTTCTCACAATCTTTACGAAGTGTAAAGAATTTATACATCTTTGAATTCGTATTTCCAAAAAGTTCCTTTGCCTTCGCATACGATGGCGCAATAAACTTTTGACGTTTAAATGAACTATCCACAATCACATAACCTTCAATATTGAAGATCTGGTTTTGAATTAGGAAATTAATATATTGTTCATAATTACTACGATCAATTGCTTGTGTTGGTACACGTTGAATTCCATGAATAATAATATCCTCCTCCATCATTGTACTCATATTACGAGTAGCAATGTGATAGGAAATAGGTTTATCATACTGAACAATCATATTGTTTTCAGGATGAGTGAGAAGGAAAGAGTATGTGTAACCTACAGAAAGTGTATTGAAATCAAATCCAACCATACTTTCCATAAAAAGTTCACGGAAACTCTTTTCACTAATCCACTTTGCCCGAACAGCGTCAATACAACGCTTTGTTGAAATCATTAGAATGGGTTCCGCTGTAGCAGAACCTTCAGGAATATACTTCCACACTCGAATAAGTGTACCTTCAAGCGCATATTCAAGACGACAAGCGTCAAGATTTAGCGCAGAATTTACAATAAACGATTTTCCATCTTCACTCATTTCTGAATCTTCCATTTTATTAAATGAAAAACAAAGAGGCATACAATCACGTTTAC
>JACCDO010894554.1_pt1 | contig 11661 bp, 9 predicted proteins | sample 7446101 | NCBI WGS metagenome assembly JACCDO01 (sample SAMN15323440, study PRJNA562643) | freshwater metagenome | isolation source: river surface water | place: USA:Blue River Watershed | collected 2017-08-16
AAGTTTTTTCAAGTTATAAAGAAGTATATCCCAATTATAAAACAATAATTTATATTTATCATTATCTTCATCCGTTAATAAATACTTTGATGGGGATATAATATAACCCAATTTAATCCAATTATTTTCAGACACATTTGTTGATGATTGAAGTTTATTTTTTATAATTTCTTGTAATTTAATTAAATGTTGAATTGGATATAAAAACCATTTCATCTGTTTTGGTTCTTGTGTCATTTCTGATATATCTTGTAATGAATCTAAAACTGATTCTACGGTACCTTTATATTTAGTAGGTGGTTTACAATCTCCGTAAAAGGATACGTGAATATCTTCATAATTATTGGTTGACGAAGTTTCTTTCGTTGTTCCAATACCGGCATTTGCTTCGACAATTGCAACTTCAACTCTTGTCTCAATCTTTCTAAGTAATTCTTTATCGCCTCTCTTCGATTCAAATGTAAAAAATAAATCTGCACCGAATTGTCGCTTGATAATAACGTGTGTAGCATTCTTAGACATTTCTGCAAACAAAACTGGTATGTTAAATAACTTAGTAATGTCATCATTGTTGATAGCATCGGCCCAAAGATTCTCTATTAATAATTCATCATCCTCTTTCACTAATTTATAATAAAATGAGCCTTTAATTGAATTTTCATTTGTTTTTGTAGATGTTAGGTATTTACCAGACCCCCCAATATCGATAAGACCAGCGTATAAATTCAATCTTAAATTTGCATCAATGTCTAAATGTCTAAATTGGTCATCATTAGTATATGCATAAACAAAATCGTGTTCTACGTATTCATTCTTATTACTTTTAATTGCAGTTTGTATGGTATCTTTTTCATTTAAATTTAAAATATTCGATGGTAACAACATATCATTATGAGCGTCATATAGTTGACCTAAATTGGCTGTTCTAGAAAATGCTCTTCTAGTTATCATTAAATATTAAAAGAAAAATATTAATAATATTGAACAATCAATTAAAATTTGATAATCAATCATTTTATATTAGTTTCTCAAAAAATAATATGAAATGTCTGATTCAGAATCCGATATCGATGATATCAGTCACTTATTGAATAATATAAATTTTAATACACGCGATGATATAAAAGATTTTTTAATCATACTTGGGAGCGGAGCATCCGTAGATTCTGGACTACCAACCTATCGCGGTCCAGAAGGTATTTATACCAATGATGATTTTGACCCAGAAACATTTTTCAGTAAGATATCGATTAAAAATGATATTGATAAGATATGGGATTTTTTCAATCCGCTTTTAAAACAAACTATCCAGTGTAGCCCCGGTCCAACTTATACAGCAATTGACGATTTATTAAAAAAATATCCAAATTCATTTATAATTACACAAAATATAGATGGACTGATATATAAAGTAATCGATGAAAGTAAATTTGTCGAGATACATGGTAATAATAGAAATATGATATGTGTGAATAAAAATTGTCAATTAATACAACCAATCAATATTAACAAACCAAGTTGTGATTGTGGTTTTTGGTGTAGACCAGATATTGTTTGTTATGGTGAATCATTAGATACTAAGAAAGTTCAAAAATGTAATATAGAAACTAAGAAATTTTATAAATATGTACTTGTCATAGGTACTACACTACAATTTGGCTATTTAAAAACATTTGTTGAAAATGCGAAAAGACGTTTTGCAAAAGTTATCCATATAAATCCTGATACTAATTATATTACCAATGTACGAGATAATGAATATTGGATTAAAATGGACTCTAAATCTGGTATTAAAATGGTAGTAGATGTATTAGATAAACATATAAATAAATATGATTCTAATAAATCAATATTAGAATAATAATTATATTTTTTATATTAGTATATAGATATAGATGGCGAATCCTGCTGATGATATGAGAGGCTTACCAGTTGAAGAGTTAATTTCTGCACCACTTATTGCCGCAGCTAACAGTCAAGGTAAATTGGCGATGATTACCGCTGATTTTATTCAAAAAGTCGGTGTAAAAGAATCAGGTGATATTCGTACTGTTGAATTTAAATATGAAGACACTAACGAAAATGGTGAAACAACTCAAAAAAAATTAGATGTACCATTATTGAGTATTGTTAATATTCCATCATTATCTGTTAAATCAGTTGATGTAGGTTTTACAATGGAAATCAAAACTCAAAGTATGGATAAAAGTTCAAATGAAACCAATACAAAAGTTGAAGCAACATATGGCGGTAGTTGGTGGTGTCCAGTAAAATGTAAAATGAGTGGTACTATTGCAACTAAATCTGAAAATACTAGAAGTACAGATAAAAGCGCAAAATATGATATTAAAGTATCAGCTAGAGACGATGGTATGCCTGAAGGTTTATCAAGAGTGTTAGATATTATTGGTGGAAGTATTTCAGCAAATGCTGCTAAAAAAGTAGTTCCAAACCAAGTTAATACAAACTAACTTAATACAAATTAATAAAATATATATATTTTATATTGAAGAATATGATTTATAAAATAAATTGTTCATTACCAAATAGATATGCATATATATCTATATTTTTTATAATATCTGGTTCATTTATAATACTTTTTAATCGTGTTTTTCCTGAAATAATCGGCGATTATAAACAATTTACAATATTGTTTCCAATTGGTTTATGTGTAATATTTATTGGTTTATATTATTTTATTAGATTTGATTTATATCGACGTAGAAATAGAAATAATATTCAACATATGAATGTCGATAATAATACCACTTATCAAAGTATTGAAAGCGATGTATAAAAAATAAAATTTGATTTAATTATTATTTTTAAATAACTTTAATTATTAAAAATGATTATTAAAGAAGGATATATAAAATATGAAAAGCCGAGAGGTTTAAAAAAAGCTTGGTTTAAAGTATATTTAGTATGTAAGACACATTATTTAGAAATATATAAGAATGAATCAGAATATCATAATATAGGAACACATAATACAATACCATTACATGCAGTAAATAATATATTTATGTTTGATAATACTTTACATATATCAATAAATGGAACAGTTAAAAAATTTAAATTAGATGATATAAATGAATTAAATAATTGGAAAACTAAAATAAACGATACATATCAATTATCTAATACAGATAGTGATAATGAAGATTTTTAAATAATCATTAATATTTTTTTTATAATAAATGATAAATATCTAAAAAAATATTGTTTTAAAATACTATTAATGAAAGCCAGAATAATAGATGATATTAAATATGATTTTAAAGATGTATTAATTTGTCCTCAACGTTCCAATATTAAAAGTCGCAACGATGTTAATTTAGAAGTAAATTACAGTTTTAAATATAGTAGTTTTACATGGTCAGGTATTCCAATTATAGCGGCTAATATGGATACAATTGGTACTTTTGAAATGGCGAAAGAATTAGCAAAATATAAAATAATAACAGCAATACATAAACATTATAACTTAGAAGACTGGCTAACATTTAAAAAAGATAATAATGATATTATGGAATATATTGCAATTAGTTCTGGAATATTAATAGACGATTATAATAAATTATTTGAAATATTAGATTATATTCCAGATATTAAAATGATTTGTATTGATGTAGCAAATGGCTATTCTGACCAGTTTGTTGAATTTATAAAAAAATGTCGTGATTCTTTTCCAAATAAAATAATTATGGCTGGTAATGTAGTTACTGGAGAAATGACTATTGAATTAATAAATGCTGGTGCAGATATTGTTAAAATAGGTATTGGTCCAGGTTCAGTATGTACTACTAGAAAGAAAACGGGTATAGGTTATCCACAATTTTCCGCAATTTTAGAATGTAGTGAAGCAGCTCGATCCGTTGGTGGATATATAGTGTCGGATGGTGGTTGTACAGTACCAGGTGATTTATCAAAAGCATTTGGAGGTGGTGCGGATTTTGTTATGTTAGGTGGTATGCTATCAGGTCACGATGAGACAAGCGGTGAAATAGTTAATGTTAATGGAAAATTGTATAAAGATTTCTACGGTATGTCTTCGTCTGTAGCTATGATAAAACATAAAGGTAAAGTAGCGGAATATCGTGCATCTGAAGGAAAACACGTAAGAGTTCCATATAGAGGACCTATTAAAAATACAGTATTAGATATTTTAGGTGGAATCCGTTCAACTTGTACATATGTAGGTAAGAATAATCTATTGGATTTTAAAAATAATGTAACTTTTATAAAAGTATCACAACAAACGAATGAAATATTTTCTCCATTTAATACCGAATAAATTTTTTAATATATATAAAAATATTGAAAAAATTAAATTATATTTCTAAAAAATAAAATTTATAAAATCATTTCATTAATCTATTTGGTTTTTAAATATAAATTATCAGGTATTATATATCTTTTAATGTAATAATAGTCTTCGACAAGTCACAACATAATTATTTATATAATACTATGATTAATTGATATGATGATTTAGCGGTGTTAATTCATAAATTAAATATTAGACTAATCGTAGATAATTATTACATATGACTTTATGATATATACCTGAGAAACAGGCTGGTACATTGTGCCTCCGCAAGTGGTTTCATTATAAATTAGTAAAAAAATAAATTGGATCTCTCAAAAATTAAAACAGAATTAATAAAAAAATTTGATTATATAATAAATATTAATATTTTAGTTTATATTAAGAATGTTTAAACAAACAAGAATAGCAGTATTATCTGAACCAAACATGGAATCAAAAATAAATAAAAATTTATTAATTCAATTTCAAGGTAATGATACAATACCGTCTAGAATAAAAAATAATACACGAATTGCAGTATTATCTGAACCAAACACTGATTCTAAAATAAATACAAAGTATTTAATGGAAATAACCGGAGGTGATACTATACAATGTAGATTAGTATTCAAAAATCTAAATAAAAAATTTATAAATTCTAAATTATAATAATTAAAATATATTAATTATTATATTTTTTTATTGTAAGTCATTGATTATATAATTGATTAATTTATGGTCTTTAATAGATTTTCTAAAACCACAACTATTACACTTCATTCTAAGTTTAGTAGAATCAGAATTTAATTTTAAATATGTCTCCGGTAATAAACAATCATAACATAATATAAATTTATCAATAAACTTATATAATAAATTTTCAATTTGTAAAAAGGTATAATTACCATTTAAAGTACCGAATGAATCAGATGATGAATAATTAGAGGATGTACCAAGTTCATAACCAAAGTATTTAATAATATATTTTGGTTTAGTATGTAATGATTTAGCAACATCAGATAAATTCAATATTTTAAGTTGTCTAATTTCTTGTTTAAAAATTAATTTAGGCATTTTATAACGAAAATGTACATCATCTACTCTTTTAATATTAATCATTTTTAAAGCATAATAATATATAATAGTAAAATAATTTTATATAAATATATTTTTTAAATAAATTTATTTTTAATATCCTTCATCAAAGTTTCTATTATTACCTCTATTTGCTATAAAATTACGTTGGTTTTTAGTAGTACAAACACAACCACCACTACAACTATAAGTACCAGGACAACATTCTGGTTTACATTGATTATTTTTAAACATAAATAAAGATGTTGGTGATGATTCTAAACCATCTACATTTGTACCATTTGAACCCCATAATGGTCCAGAAATAGTTGGTTCAAGTGGATTTGGAGTTCCGTTTGGTACATAAAGATTATTATCTAATAAAGTTTCATCTTTAGGATTACGCATAAAGTTTTCACCATTTGGAAATTTAAATTTAATATTAGAATATGGACCAATTCCTTGATTTAATGGAGCACCTTCAAACATTTCAATAGGTATAAGTCCTTTAGAACCAATAATTCTATCGAAACCTAAATCAGTTTTTAATTTAATATCAAAATACATAAAAAATAATACAACAAATAATAATACAACAACCGCTATTAAACCATAATTTAAAATAAGTTCATTATCCATTTAAATATATTATAATACAATACTTTTTTTTATAAATTATCTAAATATTTAATAACTTGTTCAGAAAACACTTTTTCTAATTCTTTTTTATTTTTTCTTGTTCTTTTATTTGTTTTCTTCCAAATCCATAATGGTTTATTACGAACATTTGTTTTAACGCTTATTGTACCTATGAATTCCGAACCAGGTAATAAATATTTAATGTAACTATTTATTTCTTTAGCAAAAATCGAATCAACTACTAATACACCCCCATAGTTAATCTTTAACCATGTTATATCTAGAGTAGGGAATATAAAATTAATAAACCATGAATCTAATGTTGGGTATAAATTAATACTTTGATTATTATCATTTGAATATATTTCATTATTAAATGGTGGTGGTGAAAAAAATGCAATTGACATAGAATTATTATATAATTCATTTGGTAATGATGCCTCTGGCATAGAATCATTTATAAAAATATGGTTATTTGAATCACCAAAAGTATCAATTATATTTTTATAACCATCTTTTAAGTTTGTATTAGGGTCAATACCAATATATTTATTACATTTTGATGCCAATGAAGCAATAAGTCTATCACCCCAACCACTACATACATCTAAAACATTATATGGTAATGATTCATTATTAATTATATTTAATAATTCATTTAATAACATATAATAAAAAGTAGAACGTTCATTCATACATTCTACATATGGACATTTATCCATTGAGTTATATATACCTTCTCTTAAATTATAAGCATCAATATCATTATTATTATTCATATTATATTTAATTGCATTATGTACTAAATCATCATATTTATACCATTTATTAATAGGTGAATCAATATCGGAACTTACATTTTTCTTAGATAATAATCTAGCTTTTTCAGTAAATAAATTAACTAAATTATCTATATCATAAAAACTTTTATTATCTGGTATATATGTCATATGTAGTTTATAGTCTGAATTGGATTTAGGATATTTAAGTGATAATGGATAATCTAACTCTTCAGTCGGTAATATAGTATATGGTGAATATGACCATTTACCACTATAGTTTTGTAATTTATTAAACATATCATATTTCTTAGAATCATCCAAATAATTATTTGATTGTGGGAATGGAATATTCATTTGTTTAAAATAATCAAGTAATGCATCTGATATATCATCTTCCATATATTTGGTTTTTAGTAATTTTTTAGAAGAATTAGATATATTAAAATAATTATTCTTTTTATTTGATAAATCGGCAATATCATAAATAATCTTTTTATTTCTACGACGACCACCAGATTGGGTTGAAATAGGTATTAATTCATAAATATAACCACCATCAATATTACAATGAGGTTCATTTTTGTTTGTATTTTTTGATTTAATAAAATTTATACTAATTGGACTGATATATCTTTTATGAGTATTTATTAATTTAAAATAACGATTTGAATTATCTGATTTTTCAATTATATTTTTAATAGAATTAAATGAAACCATACCATTAATATTTATTGATGTTGCTCTTGAAAAATTAAATAAAAGAATATTCTTAAATAAATTATCATTACTATAGTTTTCATTTATAGTCTTACATGGGTAATATAATAAAGATTGAGAACCAAATGAATCAATATTTGTACCATATAAAAAGTTATTGTATTCTACTATAATTGAACCAACAACTGCATCTAAATATTGTTGAGCATTAACCATACCATCATTGTAATCAAGTATATCATTATATAAATTTAATGGTTCAATAACGTTTGTATCTTTATTAATACTTATTGGTGTGCTATCATCGGATGCAATCAATAAATCTTTACCAATTAATAATTCAACCATATTAATAAATTCAACATTTGAAGTTAAACGTACTTTATCTAAAATAGTAGAACCACTATTATCAATAATACGATTATAATCTTTAATAATTTGACTTATATTGTATTCATATGGTTTAAATTTTAATATTTCACTTATAATAAGTTGATTTTCACTTATAAGAGCTTCAATTAATGCGTTATTATTGTAAGCTACTTGGGATAAATTAATATTAGATGCATCTAGTTTTAATAAAACAGTTGCAATATCATTCATATTATTTTTAATTGAATATATTAATGGTGTAAAACCATATTTATTTATAATACTAACTGAATTATAAGATATATCGTTATTTATAATTTTAATTGCAATATCAGATAATTTATTTTTACATGAATATAAAAGTGCATTATTATTTAAATCATCCGGTTTATTAACTAAATTAGCTTCATTGCCAAAACCAAATATAAAATTAGCCACATCTAAATTAGATATAGAACATGCATAGTTAAATGGTGTTTGATTATTATTATTAGTTGATTGTAAAACATCATTGTCTGAATCAATTAAATGTTGAATATCTTCAATACTTCTACCCGCACTAATAGCCAAGAAAATATCATTATTAATTAGATTAACAAGTTCTTCTGATACTTTAATTAAATTGTTTTCTTGTGCGAGAAGAACAGCATTTTTATTCATTTTGTTTTTATTAGTAATATTTAAATCTTGAATATCATTTTTAATTAATTCAAAAACTATATCTTCCATACTATTTATAATTGCTATTTGAAGCGGAGTATTACCATCACTACCAACTGCGTTTAATTTTAATTCGAATGGTTTAGCGATAGACATCATTTTTTTTATAACATCAGTCATTTTATTACGTAATGCAAATATAAATGCAGTATCACCATTATCTAAAGTATGAGATAAACTAATATCTTCGATTGGTATAGATGAATTAAGAATATTTAAAGCAACACTAGATAAATTATTTTTACATGCATTAATTAATGGGGTAAAACCTTGGTCATTTATTGTTTTGAATATAAATCTTTTATCTAATTCGTCAGCAACTTCAATAATTTTATTAGAAACTATTTCATTTGATTTACCTGTAGAAATGTGTAAAGCAGTATTATTAGATGTATTAAAATTGCCTATCATTGATAATAAATTATTATCTTTACCAAATTCTATAATATCAAGGGCTATATTATCATATTTGAAAATACATGCCATCATTAAAGGAGTTAAACCACGGTCATCTCCATAGTCTAAACCTAAATAATTAATATCTATTTTATCATTTTTAACTAAATCAAAAATTCTAGTAACAATATCTGGTTTTTTATTCCATAATGCAGCACAAACAAATGGTTGTTGTAAATTATTAACAGTTCTTAAAGATTCAGGTTTAGATATAATATATTTTTCAATTATATCAATAGATACATTATTATCTAATAATGCAAATATACCAGATGTTAATATATCAATATATGTAACAACATCTGTAAGGTTTTTACTTTTAGCAATATCATATGCATTTTGATTATTAACATTAACTTGTTGAAGATTGACTTTATCATGACCTAATTCTAATAATTTAATAGCTATTACTGATAATCCAGTTGAACAAGCAATCATAAGTGCAGTATTACCATATTTATTAACTTGTTGTGCATTTAAAAGGTCCATACGTGGATTAATAGTTAGCATTTTATTAACAGTATTTTCCATTCGTTTTAAACATGCAATCATAAGTGCAGTTTCACCTTTAAAATTAACATGATAAAGATCATTTTCTAATGGTTTAAAGTCTAATATTTTAATAGCTACATCTTCCATTTTATTCTCACATGCAATCATTAAAGAAGTAAAACCTGTTTTAGACACTTGTTCTAAGCTAATATCATCTGCTGATTTATTAAGTAATTCTAATGCAACATTTGTAAGATTAGATAAACATGCATAATGTAATACTGTGTTACCGTAGTTATCAAATACACTAGTATCAATAGTGTCAATTTGTAATATACGTAAAGTAACATTATCTAAACCATTTTTAGCTGCAATCATTAAAATAGTTTGTTCATTTTTAATTAAATTTAATAAAATATCATCTGGATTAAATTCAAGAATTTTCATAGCAACATCCGATAATTTCTTTTCAATAGCCCAAATAAGTGCAGTATCATTATTTGTATTTTTAAATGATAAATTTACAGTATTTGTACCCTTATCTTTCGCGATATCTAAAATGGATAATGAAATTTGAGTAAAATCGGTTATAATACAACTGTACATTAATGGAGTTAAACCGAAATCATCAATATGTGATAATTTAACGGAATCAGGACCATTAGTTTTAGCGTGTTCAATAATAATAAGTACAATATCAATACGTCTTTTAATAAGTGAATAAATAAGCGGAGTTTGGTTAAGATTATTTGTTTTAGTAAGTAAATTAGGTAATAAAGCAATAGATTGTTTAAATTCAGGTATGGATGAATTATCGATCAATGTAAATAAATCAGTATTAAAAGTATTAATAACATTAGTAACATCATTTAATGAACGTTCAATTGATATATCTTTAGCAGTTTGGCCATTTTTATTTTTAATATTTATATTATTAATAATATTTGGAAAGTCAAGTAATTTAATAGCAATAGAAGGTAATGAGTTATTAATAGCAATCATTAATAAAGTATTACCATCTGAATCAACAAAATCAAGATTAATTGTTTCTTTATCTAATGATAAAAATTTTAAAACAACATTTTCTAATTTATTTTTAATAGCGAATGATAAAGCATTATCGCCATTAATAATATGATTAATTAATATATCTTGTTTAGAATTAATAAATTTATCTATAATTTTAATAGCAACATTAGTAAGTTTATATTTACAAGCATATATAAGTGGTGTAAATCCAAGATTATCACTAATATCTAATTTAATATTATAATCTAAAAATTTAAGTGATAAATCTTCCATAGATTTAGATATAGCAAGCATAATAGGATTTAAACCATTATCATCTATAGAATTAAGTGATGCATCATTAATAATAGGTATAAATTCATTAATAGAGGCATTACGATTAATAAATGCAAAAATATTAGACATTTATATAATATATAGTGTTTTTTATAATATTAATAAACGAAAAAATATATGTTTAAATAATATAAATATGGATTGTAAGTTAATATTAAGTTCTTTACAAAAATATGAAAAAGAAGAATTTAAATCTGATTTTTTAATAGAAACAATAAACTATTTTAAAACAAAAAAAGAAATAACAGAATTAATAGAAAATGAACATTTATTAGCTGGTATAAAAATACATTTAATGTATAATCGTTATCATATCTATTTATTATCAGAATTAAAATATAAAAATGTTTGTTTTAGAGAGATAAATTTATCTCAAAAAGCAGCAAATAATTTTATAAATCAAATAGATGGAATTAAAAATAATAATATTGTTATTTGTAATAATTTAGTATCTAAAAATGTAAAATTCTTTTTAATAATATCTGAAAAAAAATTAAAAGATGAAGAGGAGATTTCAGAAGAAATATATTTACCATTATTAGGTATTAATTCATTATATTTTTTAGAACATCAAAACTTAAAATCATATTGTACTGAAAAATATATAAATGAATCAGAAGAACTAAATAAATCATTATCAAAATTTAGAAATAAATATAATAAATTAAAATTAGTAGATAAAGAACATTTTTTGATATTTAGTGGTTTAATTTACCATTTTTATGGTGC
>JACCDO011397210.1_pt1 | contig 11661 bp, 13 predicted proteins | sample 7446101 | NCBI WGS metagenome assembly JACCDO01 (sample SAMN15323440, study PRJNA562643) | freshwater metagenome | isolation source: river surface water | place: USA:Blue River Watershed | collected 2017-08-16
ACAATTCAGTGGTACCGTCAAAAAAATTTGCACAAAATTTGTGCCATAAATTGCAGCACAAGAAGCCATTGAATAAGACCCAAATTCCGAATATACCCAAATTGATATTGGAGGCACGTTTATTTTAATCTGAAGGATGCTATATTGAAGTGGTATCAATTACTTCATAGTATGGATGAAGAAACAGATTTTCTTTGGCGGTGTGCTCTTTTCACTGATCACAGTCATCGACATGAGCTCCAAGATATAACTCCCGATCGCAACGATTCTCCGACACAATTTTTCGAGTCAGTGTTTGATCCATTATCGTTGGAAATAGAGAATAATGCCAAATACAATATTGTCGAAACATTAGAAGTTATGGTAAGAGAAATAAGGGAATACGGAGTGCTAGATACGATAGGTGGTGAAGTGTGGGAAGCATCGATAATACTTTCTTCATATTTTTTACTATATCCTACTAAATTGAACAATTTTCAAACGTTTCTAGAATTAGGATGCGGCGTTGGTCTTCCGTCGCTAGTCTTATGTAATATGTTACTTAAAAATAGATGTGTTAAGAAACACGTAATTGTTTCTGATAACGATGCACGAATTTTAAATAATATGGTTAACATTGTAAAAGCTCAATTTACTACATCACACATTTTGTTGGAGAGTAGTGTAAACAATATTCAGTTTCATGTGTTACCAATTGATTGGAATGATTTCAGAGACGAAAACTTTGATCTAAAATTTCTTCCATCGTCAGATTCATTATTTTTATATGGTGCTGCGTTATGCTATTCGCCATATCATTACGTGTTAGCTGATATGATAAATTCGCTCATAAAAAAACATAATCTGAAGGAAATTATAATTTTGCAAATATCTGATAGAGTAGGGTTTGATAAATTTTTAAATAGATTACATTATTTTGGAATTGCGTATAATCTGGAATCTATTCCCCAAGAATGTTATGACTATGCAAAATATGTTGTTAAAAGTGAAAAATGTCTCGATGACCTCGTTACCAAAATTTATTCTTTCCCGTATGTCTTACCATTGCATATAGATTACGAAAATCCCAATATTGTACTTTCAACACCCAGGGATTCATTTGTGATGGTAAAATGTCGATTATAATAAATTAAATTTATACAAATAATAACAAATATAAGTTTTCGTGTAGTTCGACATCGGTTACTTGATAGGTGTAGTAATGGATTATATTCGTCAAACTACTCAAGTATCAAGATAAAAAGAGTTATTGATATTTTGATATATTCACTAAATCGATTGGTATCAAATTGTTTATTTGTCCATTAGAGTAGTTGTTTACCATACATGATATACTCGCCCGGTGAATTTGATAATCGAGTTTCAGTGAATGAAGTAGTATAATATGTTTCAGTTAATTCTTGGTATCCATTTTTGGTGTACAGTCTTTGGGCTATATCATTCTTTTTATCGACATGTAAATATATTTCTTGATATTCATTTTTTATCGCAATACTTTCAACTTTTTGTAGCAATTTTGTAGCAACTCCAAGTCGTCTAGCACTATTTACGACTGCTAAATCGGCTAAGTACAGTTTTCTTTTTGCGCCAATATCTTCCATGCTTGTATTTTTAAAATCGTTTGGAGATATTTCAACAGTTCCAATTAAATGATCTCTAGATGGTGATGGTAAATCCATCATACGAAAAAAATGACTGTCACATCTCATTGTCGCAATAAATACCATAGCACCATTTATTTTACGTTCTATGATCTTATCTTTTATGGAACTTTGAAATTTCTTCTCATGAGTTAGTTCAGGAAAGAACACGGACATTCGCAGATTGACTACATTTTCAACTTCATATAAATTTGCTTCTCTAACATCGAATAATGAATTTCCTGCCAAATCAATTGCACTTTCGTGAAATATAGCAGGTGTCAGAATATCCAATGATTTCAAATTTGGTAGAAAATCACGTTTTGATACTATGTTAATTTTGGGTGAATAAAAACTACCAGGGAGTAACGCATTTATATCTAACATAGTTATAAGCAATAATAAAATGGGCCAATTTGGCATCATGTACTCTACGATACTGAATCGATGTTGATACTTATTTACAAATTCATCGTAACAGAAGCCTACAATCTCAGCATAGGATTGTTCTGAATTACCTTTGTGATCGATGTGATGCGTTCCGGATAATTATGGGATAGAGTCTGGTAGACTGAGTCTTAGAAGTACTCGGGCTGGAGTGAAGTAGTTATACAGGGAAATAAGAATAACTTAGTCATTATAAGCATAGAGAAAGATTATGGCAAATAATAATAGTACTAGTCTTTCACTTTTTAAATATTTAACTCAATGTAACAGTAATATCACAATCATTCAAAAAATTATCAATATAGTATAAATAGTCATATTAAAACATCACAATTTACCATAGCTATTACAAATTTTTAGATCTTATTTTTTTTACAACCCTAGCTCTCTCGAAAACCACACAAGGCAAAAAAATTGGTCAGTAATAAGGATCAGACAGACTATGTCCGGCGAAGCAGCAAGTGGATGTGTAACAGTCAGGGATGTTCCTGCGGAAAAGTTTATCGCAGCATACTCCAACGTGTTAAAGAATAATGATAAATTTGTTGTACCTAAATGGGCTGATATAGTAAAAACTGGTGTTGCCAAAGAATTGGCACCGTATGACCCTGATTGGTATTTTGTAAGAGCTGGTAAGAGAAAACATGTATAATTCAAATATCTTATTCTAATACTCATACCTTGCGTGTATATCTATAGCTGCTATTATTCGTAAAGTCTACTTAAGACCAGGAACTGGAGTAGGTGCTTTGAGAAAACGTTTTGGATGCACATTTAGACGAGGTGCAAGACCTGAAAAACACCAAGATGCAGCTGGTGGCTTAATCCGTAGTATTTTAAAGAACTTAGATGAAATGGAATTGACAGAATCTTGTGGTAAAGGCGGAAGAAAAGTTTCTCGTATAGGTCAACAAGCACTAGATAATGTAGCTGGTCAAGTTTTTAGAAATGAAGTTTAAGTTTGTATTATAAAAAGTTGCAATATAATAAAATATTTTTACATAACTTGAAATTGCGTACGATTCCCAGCTTCAATAGGCACACGTCCGTAAGTAACAATTGTTACCTTTTATAAATGAATACAATCATTACTAGAATAGCTTTTTCAAAGTTCATCTATAAGGTCTGTGTATATTTTTTGATTGTTATCCTGTGCGGTCCAACAAAGTAAAATTGATTGAGGAACGTAAAAAAAATTAAGGACTAATGTAACTAAACTCTAGCAACGTTCTTACTAGCACCATTACCATATCATAAAAAGAAGAAACACAAACGCGTAGCACCCTTAGCTCTGAACAATAAAAGTCTCTGTATAAAAAGTTGTATGGGTAAAGAATATTGTTAGAATCATTAAAAATACTTACATTCTCAAACAATTGTCCAAAACATTTAAAATTTTAATCACTTTAGTTGCTTGAAGTTCTTCATCGACATCTAAACATTTTTTTGCGTAACCTTGGTATAAAATAAATAAATAAATAAATAAATAAATAAATAAATAAATAAATATATAGTATTATTTGTTGATGTTAATCAGAAGCAAAATCAATGCATAACAACGGTTGTGGTAACACTAGACGACTTTCATGCAATCTGCACACACGTTTGTCATTATTTCATTATATTTATTATAATAGAATGATAAGCGATGACTAATAAGTCATATGATACTATATGCTGAATGTGATAAGTAGAAAAACATTAACTTACTTGCATCATTACAATTTTCGAAAGGTATACTTATCGTTGCAAAATATTTAAATCTTGACTTGTCAACAATTAAATCTTCTTCCATGATCATATAGTTTTTTAATAACTGTAAGTATCTCCGGCGATCATACTTCAGAACCCGAGAACGGGACGAACTCTATGACACGCATACGGAACTTCAAGTGAGATAGTATTTGAAACAAAATAATCGATAATTAATGTAAAACACGACATAGATACATTTTTAATTATTTTTAATTACATCAATTTATTATTCACAAATTAATTTACCAATCAAAATTTTTAATAATGAATATTTTGAATTGTAATTCACTCAAATACAAGTATCTTACATCCATTTATTATAAATAGCAATTTTATGACTATAATTCAATATATAAATACCTTTTAATTTAATGTTACCATGGGGTGACGACAAAAAGCGAAATTTTCCATTTCGGAAAATCGCGTCGGAAACTTTTATCACCAGTTTTTGGTGGAAGAATGAACACCTTTACACATTAAAACCTGGTAATATAGGTTAAAAACAAAGGGTGTTCCTCTTCATTAGAGTATTCAAGTCGTAAATATCTTAGAAGTTTAAAGTCAAGTATATTTAGTTGGTCGTTAGCAATTCAATTAATTTCTACAAGAAAGTATATAAATTCTTCATTATACTAAAAATATTATAACGCAATGGATCAGATTGACAACTTAGTTGATATCAATAATAACTGCCATATTTCTCCGGACGATTATGATTTCCTTGGACGTAAGTGGAGATCAGTTACAGTTGGAAACTCTATCAATGTCTTTAATTTTGATTCATCATCAAATGACTACAATACCGAGAATACAGTTATGTTGACGAAGCTTAATTCAATTGAAGCATCAAAGTCTGGAGTGGCCTATGAAGCACCAACAGCACCTTATTGTCTTGTTCCTACCCATTTCCGATCTTCACAAGCACTATCAGTGCTAGTTAATGATGTTAATCAAATTTTAGATAATATCGCCGAAGTGTCTTATGAATTTTCGGATAATGGTTTGGAGGTACATGCCATTATTAATAATATTTTTATTTTATTTTTCTTAATATTTATTAACTTTAACAGTGGCAAGCGTGTTATATGCGTACTCCCAATAGCGTTAAATTTCAAGTTAATATTTATTCTAATATGAAGAACGGGCATATTATTGAGATCAATAAATTGAGAGTAAGTAGTCTAATAGTTTAAATCATAAAATTTATGTCTAATTATTATTCAACTATAGGGAGACTGTTTTGAATTCAAAAGTGTTTATTCTGAAATTAAGGCAGCAATTGAAAGTAAAGAATCATCTAATGAATGTAGTCGTGTCCATAATGACAGTATAGGACCTATACCTTGTCCAACGTACGGAACATTGCCTTCTGATATTGATATAGAACTGATAATCCAACCAATTAGACAAATGGCTGAAGAAAATATTATGGAATCAAAACTTGAAGCGTCACGAATCATATGTCGCTTATCATCACACGATGGATTGCAGCAGCAATTAGCAGATCATGGATGTGTACAGATTTTAGTAGATTTGTTCAGAAATGGTAATTCTTTTACTAAACAAAATGCGATATGTGCTTTGGCAAATTTGTCAGAACTACCCAGTTGTCAAAGTGCTATAATTGATGCTGGTCTTATTACCGATTTATTAGATTTAGCAGTAGATGGACCATACTGTTCAGCGGAATTAGGACGCGAAGGTGCAAGAATTTTAGCAAATGTATCTACTCGATTTAGTTCTAAAGTAGTATTATCAGCAGGAAGAAGTGCTGTATCATCATGGGTATCCAAAATTGATACTTTATCAGATCGAAGGTTAAAATGGCATGCTGATCGAGCAAAGGAAAAATTAGTTCCAGAATATTTGGTTATGGATGCTTAATTGTATATAGTATTATTGAAAGTCACGGATACCATCAAGCAATCATCGTCATAAATAAATTAAGAATTTAAGAACTTGCAAACGTTCAATCTACATATTTCATATTGTCCCCTAATAATTACCGATGTTTTTATTGCGATTGTAAATTTAAAAATGCGAATTTAAGTTTAATTTCCTTCCCAGAAGTCCGTCTCAAGAAAGGGCCGAATTCCCCGAATTGCGTCATCATGGAATCAAGCCACAGGAGAAGAATAGAAACTGAACAATGTTCGCTCAAGGTAATATTATTCGTAGACAATTGAAAATTGGTCTTATCCAAAGAGGATATAAAAAAACAATAGAGCAACTAGCTAAGCAAATACCATTAAAAGATGCTAAGGTGCTCGTTCGTGTTGATTTCAATGTGCCTTTAAGCAAAACTGATGGTAAAACTATTACCGATGATACTAGAATCAAAGAAGCTTTGCCAACTATTAAGTTTTTGCGTAATGCTGGCGCCAAAGTATTATTAGCCTCTCATTGTGGTAGACCCAAAGGTGCTGTGAATGAGAAGATGCGAATGGCTCCGATGGCAGCAAGACTATCCCAACTAATAAATCATCCGGTACAAACTGTTAATGATTGTATTGGTTCTGAAGTTGATTTGGCAGTAGAAAAATTAAAATCTGGTGATGTATTAATGCTTGAGAATGCACGATTCTATAAAGAAGAAGAGAAGAATGTTCCAGAATTTGCTCAGAAGATGGCCAAAAATGTAACTGTTTATGTAAATGATGCATTTGGTACTGCTCATCGTGCTCATGCTTCCACGGAGGGTGTATGTAAATTCGTTGATCACAAAGTTGCTGGATTTTTAATGGAAAAAGAATTAAAGTTCTTGAAAGGAGCTGTTGATGCACCAAAACGCCCATTTGCTGCAATAGTTGGTGGTGCAAAAGTGTCCACAAAAATTCCAGTAATTGAATCTTTAATTTCGAAATGCAACAAAATTTTCATCGGTGGTGGAATGATATTCACATTCTATCGTGCTATGGGTTTAAATGTTGGTAATTCAATGGTGGAGCAAGATTTTATTCCATTAGCCAAAGAATTGATGGATAAGGCCAAAGCAAAAGGAGTTAAATTTTATTTACCGACCGATGTTGTTATTGCAAATGAATTTAAAGCAGACGCTGAAGCTAAAACTGTATCAGTTAAATCAATCCCAGATGGTTGGATGGGACTTGATATTGGTCCCGAATCCTTAGAATATTTTAAGAAAGAATTGTCTGATTGCAAAACTGTCGTGTGGAATGGTCCTATGGGTGTTTTTGAGTTTGACAAATTCTCTAAAGGAACTTTTGGTGTTGCACATGCATTAGCCGATGTAACAAGTAAAGGTGGAATTACAATTATTGGTGGTGGTGATTCTGTTGCGGCAGTTAATGCTGCTAAATTAGATAGCAAAATGTCTCATATTTCAACTGGTGGTGGGGCATCATTAGAAATGCTTGAAGGCAAGGAGTTACCAGGGGTTTCCGCTCTAGATAATGCTTAAGGTTTTCATAAAATTTAATTAATTAATTAATAAGTACAGTTATTAATAACATATTTCACATAAGTACTGGTTGTTGAGTCCATTTATTATTATCTGATACTGCGTTTTCGGGAATCAAATTATTCGGTGTTTCAATCTCGTCAAGAAAACCATGATCAAGTACCTCTTGTTTAACTAATCTTATGCCTTCATTCGTTATTATTCCTTTATTCTTTAATTCATTAATGATATGAAGTTCTCCTTTTTGTAATAAAGACAACAGTTTCACATAACGACGTTCTAGTAAGGTTTCTTGCATCAAAAATAGCTTTTGGTGATTGTTTATTTGTAAAATGTCCATTACAGCAAATGAAAATTTTGTTTTTCTATCTAGTGTATTCTTATCATCAATATTAACAATACGCATGTTTTTCAGGTCGCTTAAATATGGCCTGTATGAAATAATATTTGGATGGAATGCCTTAGGTGATAAAAGATGCATTAATTTTATATTAATTCGAACTTGATTGTACAGCTTATTTTCTAACTCTTCAAGCAATTCAATGCTTGAACAAGTGTCATAAAATACATGCACATTTCCTGATATAAATGGTTTGTCGGATTTGATATCGCTAATGTAAAACCGTTCAATACCTTCTACTGTAGCATAAAAACGACCATCATCATATTGTTTACTACTCGAGCAATTGTTCCCACCAAAGACAATTTTTGTTGGGACACGTAAGAAAATGCAAAATATTTATCTTGTACTTGAGAAAATAGTTCTCGATGCCTCATTTCAAATACATTAATGACTTCAGTGCCTAACGGTAATAAAACTTTTCCAGTCGAAGGGAATATGGGCAAAGTCATTAGGTCACCAACATTTCCATTATTTAATTTTGCTTTTATTGATGGGTGGTAATAAAATGCGCCGTTAGTACCACAAAAATCGTTAGCTTGATGATCTCCATTAGAGAATAGACTATTCGTAAAAGACCATCTCATATTCAAATCCATATGCACCGTAGTTTCAGATCCAGTTAATTGGAATGATTTGATTTTTAATACTAAAAGCATTAGAAAAAACAAAAGAATGTGTGTCATAAGTAGTGCTATTATGACCGACCGAAAATTGTACAAGTTGATGTTATTGAATATGCATGTGCACGTAGGTCGGAACCTACCATGTTCCGAAAAAGTTCCTGGGAAAGCAGAGACATGGGGGATTCGGTTCTTAAAACAGTGTAAATAATGAATTAAATTTTCAATAAATTAAACAATATTGAATTAAATTGTGATAAGTATTCAACAGACGTCATGTATTGAAGCTTAGTATCGTTACACCATACCTTTAGCAATTGTAACATATTAACTATGGACTTATTGCCTCTCTAGTATACTAAGATATTACCATATATAATTGCGTGTTCGAGGTACTCAGTATTACTGAATATCCTCAGTAGCTTCCGTTCCCGGGCTTTCATAATTAACCTGGAATCTTTTGAAACGAAATTATTTCAGTCGATTCCAATTGTCACACTTTTCATACATTATACTTAACATTACAGCAGCAATAATTGATACAACCTGTCATTAACTGACTCTTGGAAGAGAAGTTATAGGGTAATCATCACCTAAATAGTAATAATGTCATTTCTCTCTCGTCTTGATGATGCCAAAACCATTGATTATAAAGATATAACACCAACAAAAAAAATCTTACCCGTTGCTGAAACCAAATTATACGAGAAACAAGATTCATCAGATACGCCTAATCGACAACATTTATATGATGAAGTTTATTCAGATTATAAGAGTGACTATAAAAAAAAATCTGTTTCGTTAACTAAGGATAGGATTGAACAACAGAATAGGGAACTTATAACTTCACAAATGGAAACAGATCCTACAACTAATAGGACTGAATACAAGCAAAAACTAAACAGCAACAGTTCCAGAGACAATAGTGTGTGTAGTCGTATAGAAAATTGGGGTAGTGATGATAGTGATGATGAAGGTGGACGGAAGCGTTCATCTATAATTTGGAAAGTTAGTGAATATTTGTTTGATTTATTCGACGCTAATTTAATGGATGGGTACAAGAAAATTGCGGCATTTGAAGAAAAAGCGGTAATGCATTTCATGTCAAACACTAATGCAGAAAGTAATACTACTTGCGAATTTACAATTGAACAGGAAATGTTGCATCGTGAGTTTTTAGATTTATTTGAATCTTTAATAGAAGATTATTTATCTAAAGAAGGGTTTAAGGTTTCCCAGTTTTACACTGAAGTACAAAAGTACCAAGTAATGAAAGAAAATAATGCTCTTAAAGGTGAAGCAAATGAAATAATAGATATTATAGGTTTTTACTGTGATTTTTCAAAATGGAGTACTATTATGGTTGATATGGCCGAGAGAAAAAAGCAGACGAATTTATACGAGACAAATAATCAGTCATCGATTCAAGTCGCGATATTTGCAAATAAAAAAAATTAAAAATCTTTAATCAACATAAATGACGGACGCCACAGTAACTTTTGTACTTTTATGAGATTTTGTGAATATGTCTTTTATGTTTCATGTGACCCACTTTATTACTAACAATACAATTATGACAATATAATATATCTCTTAATTTTTACTCTTCTGATGTTAATTTTTCTTTATTTTTCTGCTTAATTACCATTGCATTTATTAATTCAACCCACATAGCAGCACCCGCATCGCCAGAGTCGGTGATGTGGTATGAACGACCAGAAACACTACAAAATATGTCGAACGAAACATTTGTTATTACTGTGCAGCTGACAGTTTTTTCTTCCGTCCAGGGAATTTCCCCTTTAAGTTCCATAGTATCAGGGTCTACATAAATTAATCTGGGTGTGCTAGTTAGAATAAGTTGTCTTTTTTTGCTAAAAATTCCTCGCCTCTTCCATACCAGCCCCGTAAAAATTTGAATTTCTCCCTTGTTCAAAAATTTTGACCACTTGTTTTCGTTAGGTTTGTCAGTGTCAGTTTCAGCTACAAATGGAATTTCATCGGAGTTTTTGCGACCACCAGTTGTTATTGGCGTCGCCTCTCCTTCAATTTCCCATTCGTCTGATGCACCATCATACATACCTATACTTTTCGGGAACTTCGATGAATCTGGAATATATGGCGATCTTGAATTCATAAGTTCATCCCATTTTATTTCCGTAAAGAAATGGTGTGATTTTAAACTACTGTAACCGTATGGTCCATCGTCATCACCCGCACCCAACCTTTCGCCAGGAATACGGGTAAGCAACGATTCAATTAAAGATTTTGGTGCACCTTCTAAACATGGTGGATAAGCTATTGGATTAAATCCTTTAGCATAACTTTTAATGTTTTCAAATATCAAATATTCTGTTGTTGCTCGAAAAGGAGTCCTTCCGACTAACATTTGAAAAACGATACATCCTAAAGCCCAAAGATCGCAAGCTTTAGTAACAGGTATGTCATATTTTTCATCTTCATTATCAATTAGAGACTCAATATTATGAAGATTATTATCTTCATCATTACCACAATTTAATAATTCTGGAGTTACATATTCGGCAGTGCCAACAAATTTCTCCAACATTGAACTTTCTTCATCATCGCCGTTAAATGCGGTACCAAAATCCGCTAACTTAATGTGTCCGTTATCAGAAATTATAATATTTTCTGGCTTTAAATCTCTATGAATTATTTTCTTTGAATGTAAATAACATAAAGCTTCAATAATTTCAGCAATATAAAATGTTGTGATAGTAAGATCACAGGCAACATCATATACGCCTCTAGTCTCATTCTTTTCCTTTTCGTTTAAAATTAATTGTAAAAGTTCGCCTCCTGGTGCTAAATCCATACACATATACAAATATCGGCTATCTTGAAATGAAAAATACATTTTAATAACAAATGGGTGAGTGACACCATGTAATATTTTTCTTTCCATCATTACATATTTAACTTTATCTTCTTTGATGATGTGTGCTTTTTCCATAATCTTAATAGCATACTCCTATGATGATTTATATTTTATTATGAAACACGTTTTAACTAGATATGATATAATATTACCTGTTGTGATGTTTCAAGACCCTGAATAGTAGGTTTCATCTTGGCGTGAACAACTCTAGCATAAGCTCCTTCGCCTAGTGTCGTACCAAAATAAAAATCATTTCTACCTAGTTTTGATACATTTATTTTAGTTACTTTGGACCGCTCACTATTTTTGTCTGATTTACTCGTATTAGTATTTGGAGTCAAGTTGATTTGAGCTGATATATCACCCTCTGAATCAGTTCTTTGAATTTCAGACCGTATGATTTCCATTTTCATCAAAAATTGTGATACAAGTTGACCTTGTCAACAACCGTGACGGTCCGTGGGCTAATTTTGTAC
>JACCDO010263677.1_pt1 | contig 11659 bp, 13 predicted proteins | sample 7446101 | NCBI WGS metagenome assembly JACCDO01 (sample SAMN15323440, study PRJNA562643) | freshwater metagenome | isolation source: river surface water | place: USA:Blue River Watershed | collected 2017-08-16
AATTGAGTTGAAAAAGGATGGCGCCAAAAATAAGGAATCAAATCCGCCTTATTAGGATAATATTTCTCAAATATTTCTCTATAAAACAAAGATTCTTTATCATATGGCATGTTCAAAGTATATTTCTTTCGCAATACTTCATATTCTTCATCACTATATTTCTTATCAACAAACTCCTTAATGATTTGAAACCAAGAGCGTTCAGTACTACTTACTCCATCACTAAAAGCCTCTTTTCGCCTCCATAAAATATCATGTGGCATATAATCTTCAAATGCCTTTCTAAATAAATATTTCTCCATACGATCTTTATTAAATTTCTTTAAGCTTGGAGGAAGCTTCATTACATAATCAATAAAATCTTTATCAGCAAATGGAACACGTGCTTCTAATCCAGCTCCACTAATACTTTTATCAGAACGTAAAATATCAAAGTACTGAATATTATTTAACATTTTAACATTTTCAACATAAAAATCATTATCATTATGATCACCACTAAATCCACGATAACTAGCAAAAATTTCATCACTAACATCTCCGCAAAAAATAACAGTATCATCACTATGCTCTTTAATGTATAATGAAACTAAATAATTTCCAACTGAAGCACGAACACTTGTAGTATCATAACTTTCAATCTGGTATATAGTTTTATCAATAGCATCTAAAAATTCAGTTTCATCTAATTCAATATTAACATGATTACTTTTAATGAATGATGCCATTGATTCAGCATATTTTAAATCAGTAGCACCTTTCATTCCAATTGAATAAGTATTCAAATTATAATCACCAACAATTCGCGCTACAATTGCTGATACAGTTGAGCTGTCAAGTCCACCTGATAATAAACACGCCACTTTTCTGTCAGACAACATTCTTTTCTCAACAGCTTTAACAAATAACTTTCGTAATCGTGCACAAATATTATCTTCATTGATATTATCATTATTCATATAATCAAAAAAAGTACTGTTAAAAGATAATACGGAATCAATGTTTTTGACAAAACTATAATATCTTACAATTTCATTAGTATTAGAACTCCAATAAGAGCCAATAGGAAATTGCTTAACGCCGTCAAAATCAGTAAGTGCCTTTACTTCACTTGATATAGCAAAATCATAATCACTTTTAGTCCAATACAATGAACGAACACCCAATTGATCACGTACGACATAATAAACTTTTTTCTTTAAATCAACAAGTAAAAACGCAAATTCTCCATCTAATTTCTTACAAGTTTCATCAATACCATATTTTTTATACATATGAATAATAACTTCACAATCGCTATTTGTTTTATAATCAAAATCATTTTCTTCAATTAGTGCCTTATAATTAAAAATCTCAGCATTAGCAATTAAATAAATTTCATTATTAACATCCTTCAATGGTTGATTACTTATTTCATCTAAACCATTAATAGCAAGACGATGAAATCCTAAAAAAAACTGTTTATCATCAAAATCTAAAGAAATATGATTGGATGAATCCGGACCACGATGCTTTATTTTATTTGATAAAGCAACTAAATCATCAAAACTAAAATTTTTACCTAAATATGAAAAAATACCACACATAATTAATTATTTATTAATATAATTATCATTTTAAGTTCTTTTTTTATCAAATCTCTTTTTATCAAATCTCTTTTTATTTATCATTTCTCAACACATGGATAATTATATTTTATAATTAATCCCAATAAATTATTACAACCATTTTTCAAATACTTTTGTACTGTTTTTGAATTGAATTTTTCTTGTGTAAAAGTTGAAAATACAACATCAAAATAATTATAAATTAATATTATTGGTATAAAAATTAATAAAACAAAAAGTATAAATCCCGTTTTTTTCCAACTACGTTCTTCAATATTCATATGAAGAATTAAATAATAAACATAAACTAAAATAATAAAAATAAAAACATATTTTAAATATGATTTATTTTTATAAGAATCTTTTATTTTATTTATATATTCTACATCTTTTTGTTCAACATATTTATCAACATTATCTAATAAGTCCATATGTTTTCCTAATCCAAATTTAGATAATACAATAAATATAAAAGGAAATAATAATAATATACATACACCAATGCGTGCAAACATATTTTTTTTAACATCATAATTATCAAAACCAAATAATTTAATAAAGTATGGAATTAAAAAAGGCACAAAAAATATAAGCAGTAATCCAAATAATTTCCAGTTATTAGAAATATATTCGGCATTGTTGTCATTTTTTATTTTAGAAACCATATTTGGATTATTATATGGATTATTATATTCGTTTGATTGAATAATACTTGTTAAAATATTAAATATTGAATTTTTACAATATTCATTTATAACAATTAAAACAGATAACACATATAATGAAATCATTAATATATAAGAATTCTTTGTTAATCCATAGAATTTTTTATCAACTCCCATTGATTCAGCTTTCATTATATGCTCAGGAAATCCTAGTGTAATTGTTTTGAAATATGATTCTATATTACTTTCAATAATATTTTTACTTTCATCTTTATTACTTTTATCTTTTTCTTCATTTTTATAAATATATTGTTGGACTCTAATAGTATATAAATAAATTAATGAAATAAAAATAGATACATAATAAGTAAATAAAAATGTTTTCTGGGATTTTATTGTATTATTAATATGTGATATATCAAAACTATAATTAATATTACCTGTTCCTTGATTTGATGACATATATTCTTATTTATATAGAATATTAAAAAATTCCTAATATTGCACAAATAATAATAACAAATACGACAATAAAATATAATGCAGATGTAATAGTTCCGCAAACAATTCCCGATTTATACATATCAACAATTTCTAATAAAGATCCTGATTCTTTTATTACTTCTTGAGTAGAATTAGCACTAGTAACAACATTACAGAAAGCATTAATATAAATATTTTCTAATAATTGATTTGTTAAACTATATTTTTCGGATGAATATGACAACCCTTCTTTTTTGGTATAATTTAATAAAATAGAATTTAAAATATTCATATTTTCTTGTACTCTATTTTTGTTATTATCGTTTATTGTATCATCTTTATTATTCAATGCTTTTTTATATAAAGCACTACAAAGTAATATTGCTGATATTGTTTGTTTATATTTTTCTAATAATGTAGAACTAACAGGTTCAGAAATATATTTAAACATAAAATCACCCATTTTCATAAAATTATCTTCGGTACAACATTTAACAGATGTTTTAGTATTACACATTGGAAAGTCTATGTTAAATAATTCGTCATCATTATTTCTACTAGATTCTTTATTTTTATTAGATTCTTTCCCAGATTCTTCTTTTTCTTTTTCTTTTTGATTTTCTTTTAATGAATTATTTAAAGATGATGTCATCTTTTTAAAATTTGAAGTATCATATTTACATCCAATACTAACAATAGATCCCAAAGATGCTTCAAACATTTGAGCAAAATTATCTAATAATAAAAATGGAACACTTAAATCTGGTAATATTATTCCTTTAGAATATTTAGCTTTATTATACCATTCTTTAAAACCTATTAACATTTGTGATAATGTTGATTGTGTTGTATAATATGAATTAGAAATACCTATAAAAAAATTCAATATTTTATTTAAACCTCTGTAAAGAATGTAGAAAAAGAAATATACAGATGTTAAAAATAATCCAGCAGTTCCTCCATAACTTATTGGTTTGCACAATGATTCTGGGTCATCCGCAATGTCATGCCCTTTCAAAAATAGAAATAATATTGTTATTGGTAATGTTATTGTAATATAAATCATTAAGATGAAAATAAAAAATTTAAATATAGAAAATATAAACTTAATTCTGCTAACAATACTTGTTTTACCAAATTTACATATTAAAAATTTTGATACAGAATCAATTGATCTATCAAAAATTACTTTAAGCATTGTTGAAAAAGCCGGAATATATCCAGCAGGTAATAAAACACATGGTAAAAAAACAATTATTAATATAAATATTGATAAAATCCAATGTTTTTTAACAAATTTTATAAAATCAGTTTTCCCACCTTTAACTTTTTTATTAATAGTTATTGTAGATTCTTCGCAAATATTATATTTATCTAATGAATAATTTTTATCAAGATACATTCCATTATAATCAATATAATAATCATCAATGTCATCATGAAATTGAGATAATATTGAATTTATTGATATGTATTTATTTGCGTTAATTATATATTTTTTATTATTATTTATTACATATATTTTCATAATATTTATTAATATTTAATAAGAAAAATAATATTATTTTTTTTTTAATTAATAATTATGAAACCTCAATTAATTAAAAGAAGCTTAATTGAAAATTTGTATCGAGAAAATAATAAAAAAATATTTAATTCTATAAATTTTCAAAATAATGTATTTTTCAATATATTAATCATATTTTTTTTATTATTTTGTATTATATTCTTAATTTATAGGTATTCAAATAACAAAAATATTAATAGCAACAATAATGACGATGATGAATACAATAATAATGATGAAAATGATGGTGATTACATCAATGATGATGAATATTATTCTAATAATAACAATAATTCAAATAATAATAATAACAATAATCAAATAAATTATCAATACAATAATCAACACAATAATCATTCTAAAATAATTAATAATAAAAGTGCTAAAAAAACATTTGTCAATAATAAAATATCCGATTATTTTTTAAATAATACATCTTCAAGTAATAAATCTTCAACTGATAAATCTTCAAGTAATAATATGTTGAACGATATAAAAAAATATAAAGAATTAAGTAATAAATATAATTTGGAATAATATAATATTTTTTTCTTTAATTATTCTATAAGATGAGTTCAAATAAAAAAAGTTTGAAGTTAAAAAAAGGAGGTGCTTTTGAGTATGCAAAAATGTTTCAAGAATCACTTTCTCCTTGTTCTAATAAACAAAAAGGAGGAGATCAACCTATTAACACCTATGTTGATTATTCTCAAGATTGGCATTATCAAAATCAAAAAAATATTTCACATGCTGTAGATTCTACTGTCGGAATTAATGAATATCAATTTGCTAGAACAACACCTGATAATCATTTTATTGTTGCTACTGGTCTTGTTAAAAATAAAACAGGTATTGAAATGACAGGTGGAAGAAAGAAAAAGAAATCAGTAGTTAAAAAGTCTAAGAAATCAACAAAGAAAGTTTCTAAAAAGTCTAAGCCTTCTTCATTAAAAAAAATTGTAAAAAAGTCTAAGCCTTCTTCATCAAAAAAAATTGTCAAGAAGGTAAAGAAAGTTGTTAAGAAAGCAGTTAAGAAAGTAGAATCTTCTGTAAAAAAGGCTGTTAAAAAAGTTAAAAAATCAGTATCTTCTAAAAAATCAAAATCTAAAACTAGCACTAGCAAAAAAGTCAAAAAATCTAAATCTACTAAAACCCCTAAATCAAAATCCATGTTAAACAAAACAAAAAACGCACTTAAATCAGTTGGAAAGAAAGTTTCTAGTCTTTTTTCTAAAAAATAAATGAGTAATCTTTTTTTAATTTATAATAATAATTTATATATATATTATAAATATGTCATCAAATTTGGATAATGATATAAATTTTAAAAATATGTATAATTATCAAGCAAAAGGTTTAATAACAACAAATGATAATTATAATAAATACATTAAATATTTGCAATTTTTTTTTCAAAAAGACCATGAAAAAGATAAATACAAAAAAGAATTTATGAATGATACATATATTTTAATTGATAAACGAGACCCAAATAAGAAGATTGAAATAACACCAACAAAATTTATTAATATTCATAAATTTTATTTGGAACTTAAGAATCAAATAGATGTAATATTACTTAAATTCTTTTCATTTATTGAATCAAAAGATAATTTTACAAATGAAAATAGAGAACAATTTGATATATTAAAAAAGAAATATAGTGCATATAAAGAAAAACTTGAAGAAATAAATTTAATAAATGTTGATTTTTATAAAGAAATTGATTTATTAAATATACAAAAGTTGGAAAAAACAAATGATTTAATAATTAGATATAAGAAAAAATTAGAAGTTTATTCACAAATAAAAACAATGATACCAGAGCAGTTAAAAACCGAAATGATACAAATGTTTGCTAAAAATAAAATGTCTCCACCAGATAATGCACATATAAGAAATCTTGCTAAAACAAATAATATTCCTGCTGATGATATTGAATTATGGTTTTCATGGATAGAAGAAAATTATTATTATTTATTGTTGAAACAAGAAATATCAAAAATAAATAATCAAATTAATATGAAAGAATTAAATCACGATTTGAATACTAAATATTTTATAATAAAAAAACCAGTTATCAAGGAATAAATTATTAACTCATAAATTATTAACTCATAAATTTAAAATATTCTATTATAATATATGTTTCAATTTACAGATTATATTGACCCACTATCATTTTTTATTGCTTTTTTTATTGGAATGTTTTTGGTATATATTTATGCACCTCCAAAGCGAATTATCATTCAATGGCCTACTCCTGAAAATGCCGGAAAAGTTGTTTATAGAGATACTGAAGATGTTTGTTATAAATATAATGCAAATGAAGTCGATTGTCCTGAAGATATTTCATTGATTACACCAACTGAACTTAAATAAATTAAAAGCCATTTTTTTACAAAAATATCTATTCAATAAATATATTGAATGAATAATGTTTTCAAAAATAAGTATTCAAAAATAGTATTAGGAATTTTATGGGGACTTGGATTAGCTTGTATATTTAGACAAGCTTGTAATGGGCGTAATTGTATTATTTACAAAGCACCTAATAAAGTAGAAGTAAATAATAAGATTTTTCAAAAAAATAAGAAGTGTTATAAATATAAAGCTGAAAATACAAAATGTACGGATGATGCTGTGCTATAATATAATTTATTTTGTCATTATTCTTTTAGTTTATGATGAATATGATTATTACATTTTTTAGTAAATAATTTTTTAAATAGTTTATCATATTTTATTATATCTTTTTTTGTATATTTTTTGTAATAATTTATATAATTATTATTAAAATTATAAATCATATTATTTATTAAATTATTTATTTTTTCTGGTTTTTTCATCAAAAGTTTATGCATATAATTAGGAGTAAAAATATAAGGAAATTTATGAAGTTTGTAATTTTTATTTTTTATTTTATTATATTCACTATATTCTTTAATTATATTTGATAATTTATTGTTATATTTATAAGTAAGAAATTCAACAAATCCTTCAGAAAAACAAGAATTTACAGAACCGTCTTTATACATAATTTCTGGTATAAATAAATGAAAAATTTCGTGAACTATTATTCTTTCTAAAAATTCTTTATACATATTTTTTGGTAAATTCCATGCTTGTAATAATAATTTAGCAACTTTACCTTTTTCTCTACATGTAATATCATCCCAAGTTCCACCATAAGAATAACCATTCTTATTTTTATATTTTTTAGATTCAAATTTTACAATAATTTTTCTAGGAAAATATTTTATATTATACATATCAATTATGTTTTTTATTGTATTTATAAAAAATAATTCAAATTCTTTTTTAGAACATATATAAAATTTACCAATATATTTAAAGACTATTCTACTTTTTATATTTTTAATAGTATTTATAAACATCTTTTATATTATTAAAGATAATAATTATTAAAGATAATAATATAAAAAACTAAAAATATAATAATATTAATAATAATGTTTAAACATATTTTAGGATTTATATTTGGATTATTACTAGGAATAATATTATTATTATTGTTAAGAAAAAATAAATATAAAGGACCGGATTCAAACGAAGTTAAAAAGAAAGTATTTAAGTATAATGATAAATATTATAAATTTACTACTGAAATTTGTTTTTGCCCAATTAAATGATAAATTTTACTAGCATTTTTTATATTGCGTAAAATAATTCTTATTAAAATAATAAGAATTATTATAAATTATGGATAATCAAAGCACCCCGATTGAAAGTTTAAATAATAGTCAAGATGACTCCCAAGTTGTTAATCAAATATTGGACAAATATAATACATTACAATCTGGTGGAAGTGGAGAATTACCTCCTTTAAATCCTTCTATTCCAAATATGGAAAAACAATTTGACAACAGAAATTTAAATGCCGAAGTATTTAATCATAGTAGTCAAAATATTGCATATCAAAATGATTATAATAATCAAATGCAAAGAACTAAGCAATTTCAACAACAACAAAATATGCCAATACAAGATGATGATGAATATGAAGATGATGAATATGAAGAAATTGAAGAAGAAATTGTTCCTTTGTGGAGAAAAGTATTAAATGAATTACGTATTCCAATTTTTATTATGGTAATGGTGTGCTTATTTTTTAATAAGAGATTTGAGAAATTATTTGTTAGAAGCATATCATTTTTCGGGAATCAATTTAATGAAGTAAATGGTTATGGATTTACTGTATTAGCATTTTTAGTAGCATTATCATCATATTTAATGATTAGATTTGTTAGATTCTAAAATAATTTATTCTATTTTTTAATTATATTTTTTACACATATTTTTTAGATAATTATTATTTAAAAAAAGTCTTGATTTATAGTAAGATGGTAAAAACTAAAAAAAATATAATTAATTTAGATATTTCAAAAATGAATATTCAAATAAAAACTAAAATGTTAGTTGCAATAGTGTTAATGATATCAGTTTTTGTTTTATTAATATTATTCAAAAATAAATTAAACATTAATATTTATACTGAAAAAGTATTAGTATTTTTAATATTATATTTATTGTGTTTAATAATTTCTAAAAATATTGCATATTCATTATTTGGTTCAATATTATTATTTTTAATTATAAATTTAATGATTAATAATAAAGTTTTTATTGAAAAATTTGAAAATGAAAACCAAGATGACGATTATGACGATGATGAAGATGAAGATAAAGAAAAAGAAGCTTTTTCAAATGATGATGACAAAGATTTTATTAATGAATTAGATGCTATAATGACACCTGAATCTAAAAAAGCATCTGAAAATATTAAAGATTTATTGAAAAAGGCAAATGGTGAAATTAAATTAACAGATGATGACCTTAAAGAATCTAAACCACTTGGTATAAATACTAATGAATTAAGTAATGATAAAAAACCAAATGCTTTAAGGGATGCACAAAAAGAAACATATGAATTAATTAATACAGTAAATACTTTGAAAGACACTCTTTTAACTTTAAGTCCTGTATTATCAGAAGGAAAGAAGTTAATGAATATGTTTGAAAGTGTTAAATTAAATCAATAATATAACTTTTAACAAACTAATAAATTTTAACACAATAATTTTTTTTATATATTTTATAAAAAAAATATTTTATATAGTAATATATTATAGTATGAAAATAAAAGAATTATTAGTTGGATTATTGATAATAATGATTCCATTATTATTACTTTATGTTTGTAATAAAAAAATGATTAGAGATAGATGTAATTATAATTTAACTTGTATAAAGAATGAATTAGAAAATAATAAAACAACTGAATTATTTAGAAATAAATTAAAAGAAAAAGTAATAAAAAAGAAGTATGACAAAAAAACACAAGAAGAGGAAGAAGAAAAAAATCTAATAATAGAAGAAGAAGATGAAGAAATGATTGAAGGATTCTTTGATGGAGTTAAAGGCTGGTTTTCAGGAAGTTCACCAAGTAATCCAGCATCACCTCCACCAATGCTTTTACCACCACCACCAAATGTTCATCATAATATTAATGAAAGTTTAGATTCATTAAATAAAAAGAATTCAACATTAGTTTCTAAAAAATTTCCTCCAGAAGATAATGAAGGAAATACTAATTTATTAAAAACAAATCCTGTTGATCCTACACAAAATAATAAAAATAACGACAATAAAAATGACAACAACAAAATAATTAATAATGATTTAGTTAAAAGTAAAAATGTAAAAGATATATCAGAAAATAATGAAGATATTAAATTAACTAATGATATTAAATTAATAAAAAAAGATAATTCACCTAAAATGGACAAGAAAGATGTCAATAAAGCTGAATCATTTCAAGCTTCAAATAATTTACCATCAAAACTTTTTGGTAAATGCCAATTTTTTAATGAAAAATGCCCCGAAGGATATAGTTCATTTGGTAATTTTTCTATAGAAGGAGTTGGAAGTGGTTTATCATTAAATTGTGGTAATGTTCGTGATACTAAACCGGCAAAAGCTGTTGCGGAAATAAAGAATAATGCTATTTATGAAATTCATATTTTAGATCATGGACATGGATATCTTCCATCACAGCCTCCAAGAATTACAATTGAAGGAGGAAAGGGAAATGGTGCCAGTGCTGAAGCAGTAGTAGATGATAATGGATACTTAAAAATAATAAAAGTAATAAATCCTGGGTATAATTATATTGAAACACCAAATGTTGTAATTGAAGCACAATCGAATGATTCAGGATGCCATTTTTGTTGCAAAATGTAATTCAATAATTATTAATTCCATAAAATAGAAAAATAAAATACAAAATAAAATACAAAATAAAATACAAAATAAAATACAAAAATAAATTAACAAATCTTATTTTTTTTATAATATAATCAAATAAAAAATATTAATTGATTATATATATGGTCAAATCTATAAAACTTGATAAAAATTTTTATATAACAACAATTTCCATTATTATAATTTTTATATTAATATCTTATTTATTTTATACAAAAAATGCTCATAGCAAATGTGAAAATGATAAAGAAAATATTGGTGTTAAGATAGAAAAGTTAGAATCTACTATTAAAAAAGTAGAAGAAAATTATAATGATTCTTCATTAAATACACCAGTAATAATGTCATCCCCACAACAAGCACCATTACAAAATCCTTATAATCCCAATATAAATATGGATCCTAAAACAATTAATTCATTAGACAGAGTTTATAATCCATTAAGATATCCTTATAAATCAGATTATTTCTATGACCAAAAATGGTATCCTAATCTTGAATTACCTTTCCAAGTTATTGGTTGTGGTAGTAGAAATAAACCTTGCTTAGGTGGGACACAGGTTCCTATATATAATCCTCCTACACCTATTGATATAAGTGATAATAATATTGCTCCAGTATATATTTCAACACGCGGACCATTAGGACAACCTCAACAAGTTGGTATATTATACAAAGTATATGGAGATGACAATGATGTTTATCCATTGTTTGGACGAAAGAAGTATCCTAATGATAATAAATATGAGTATTATACAATGATGGGCAATTATGGTGTAAAGGTTCCTATTGTTACTAAAAATAAGAATGATGAATTAGGAACAAATGATATTGTATTTGTTCAAGGTAAAAAAGATCCTTATAGAGTAACAATTTATAAGAGTGATTATCCAAGCTACATCCCGTACTTTTAGTAAAAGTACCGAAAAACCTTGGGTTTTGAGGAAAAAGTACCGAAAACATTTGTTTGAGGGGAAGAAGTTTTGAAAAATAGTTGGTTTGGAGGAAAAGTTTTGAAAATAGTTGGTTGGAGGCAAAAGTACCTAAAA